>JAEEGL012485976.1_pt1 | contig 39781 bp, 43 predicted proteins | sample 9134231 | NCBI WGS metagenome assembly JAEEGL01 (sample SAMN16246548, study PRJNA631951) | gut metagenome | biome: gut microbiome; feature: rumen; material: fiber-attached | host: Bos | place: Iran: Karaj | collected 2018-10
CCGAGGCCGTCCACCGCTACGTGGGAGACGCCGACCAGAGCGACGACCTCACGATGATGGGGATTCAGTTCGGCGGTGTGAAGTAACAAGAAAAGCCATCCAGGCCCAAAGGCCTAAATGGCTTTTCTGCGGTGCGGACGAGGCTCGAACTCGCGACCCCCGGCGTGACAGGCCGGTATTCTAAACCGACTGAACTACCGCACCAAGTTTTCAGTGAACTTCCCTTTCGGGATTGCAAAGGTACAACCTTTTTTTGATTCTGCAATACCTTTCCGCAAAAAAATCCTACCTTTGTATGCTATGTCCGAAATCCCGCAGCAAAACTGGTACGCCATCAAGGTTTTCTTCAACAAGGTCTTCGAAATGGAAGCCCTGCTGGAGGGCGTGAAGGACACGGAAACCTTCCTGCCGGTGGACAAGGTGCAGCTGAAGGGAAAGGAGCATTTGCTGGCCCGGAAGCGCATCGCGGAGAAAAAGGACGGGGGCCGTTACATCCAGGAAGGCCCCGTCATCTATCAGCGGGTGCCGATGGTCACCTCCCTCATCTTCGTTCACACCCCGGCGGAGCAGCTCCCGGAGATCGAGAACAGGCTCGTCGACGAGAACCTCATCGACAAGCGCGGCTTCATTTATAAATCGGCCGATAAAAAGACCTACGCCGTCATCCCGGACCGGCAGATGACCTCCTTCCGCCTCGTCGTCGCGCAGGGCAGCGAGGGGCTGGGCTTTTTCAGCGCCGACGACATCACCCGCTTCAAGGAGGGGAAACGCGTCCGCGTGAAGGAAGGGCCGCTGAAGGGCACGGAAGGCTATATCAAGCGCATCCGGCGGGACCGGCGGCTGGTGGTGGGCATCGACGGCGTGGTGGCGGTGGCCACCTCGTTCATTCCGCCGGAAATGTTGGAAATCGTCGAGGAATAGATTATCTTTGTCGATATGATTCATTTCCCTGAGAATACCGCCGTAGGACCGTACAAAGTCCAGCGGCTCATCAAAGAAAGCGACTATAATGCCAGTTATCTGGCGGCCGATAATAAAGGCGCCCAGTTCTTCATCAAGTTCTTCGACCTGGAACTGGTGCCCGAGCGGCTGATGGAAGACGGCGCGGTGCTGGAAATCCGCAACTGCCGGCTCATCAAGCATCCCAACATCATCTCCTACGTCACCGACGGCGTGCTGGAGCACGAGGGCAAGAAGTACCCCTTCATCGTCACTCCGTTCTTCCGCGGGCACCTGCTCTCGGAGGTGCTCAAGGCCCGCCGCACGTTCACATCGGCCCAGGCAAAGGCCCTCATCCTCCCCGTGCTGGACGGCCTGTCCTACCTACACCGGGAGCTGAACCTCTGCCACAACGACATCTGCCCCCACAACATCCTGCTGGAGGACCAGGGCGACGGCACCGTGGTGCCCAAGATCATCGACCTGGGCCACACCTGCGAGATGGTGATGGGCGCTCCCCCGTTCCCGGTGGAAGACCTCTACACGCAATATATGGCCCCGGAGGCCCTCAAGGGCATCTTCACGGACAGCAGCGACGTCTTTTCGGCCGGCGCCCTCCTCTTCGCGATGGTGGACGGCAAGGCTCCCTGGGAGTGCGACACCAAACGGGCCGAAACCTACGCGCAGCGCAAGGCTAAGGTCCAGGAGGCCAGAAAGGCCGATCTGATCCTGCCGATGGAGATGGACGAGCTCCTCTCCAAGGTCTGCGCATCGGCCCTCGGAAGGCCCCGCAGCCAGCGTCCCACGGCGTCGGACCTCATCAGTCTCCTCGTCGGCGAAAAGGCGAGCGGGGATGCGCGGGAGGCATCGGCCGATCAGGAAGAAGTCTCCGAAAGCGGCTTCAAGGTCCAGCGGAACACGCCCGGCAAAGGCGGATTCGCGGAGGTGGCCGGAATGGAAGCCCTCAAGGAAGACCTCTACAAACGCGTGATCTGGGTCCTCAAGGACAAGGAAAAGGCCGAAAAATACCGCCTCACGCCCCCGAACGGAATGCTCCTCTTCGGCCCTCCCGGCTGCGGAAAGACCTTCTTCGCGCAGAAATTCGCGGAGGAATCGGGCTTCAACTACCTGCTGGTGAACGGCTCGGACCTGGGCAGCATCTACGTCCACGGCACCCAGGGGAAGATCGCGGACCTCTTCAAGGAGGCCGAAAAGAACGCCCCCACCGTCATCTGCTTCGACGAATTCGACGCCTTCGTGCCCAACCGCGGCAGTCAGGACGCCTCCCATAAGGCCGACGAAGTGAACGAGTTCCTCTCCCAGCTGAACAACTGCGCCCAGCGCGGGATTTTCGTCATCGGCACCACCAACCGGATGGAGCTGATAGACCCCGCCGTGCTGCGGAAAGGGCGCCTGGACCTCCACGTGGAGATTCCCGCCCCGGACCTGGAAACCCGCAAGAAGATGTTCCAGATCCACCTGAAGGACCGTCCGCAGGAAAAGAACTTGAACCTGGACCACCTGGCCAGCCTCACGGAAGGCTACGCCTCCTCGGACATCGCCTTCCTGGTGAACGAGGCCGCGATGGTGGCCGCCCTCTCGGACGAACTCATCAGCGAGAAGCACCTGGAAGACTCCATCCGTAACAACCCCTCGTCGCTGGGCAAGGAGCATCGGCAGACGAAAATCGGCTTTTAATCCCTATGGCAACGAGAAAAGAGGAAATCGCGGCCTATCTGCAGGCCCAGGGCCTGAAGCCCAAGGTGGAGGACTTCGGCGTGTACTTCCAGTACAAGATGCGCAACTTCTGGTTCCTCACGGACGACGAAGACGAGCAGTACCTCCGGCTGGTGATGCCCGGCATTATGGACGTGGACAAAAACAACCTGGACGACGTCCTGAAAGCCTGCAACAAGGTTACCAAGGACGTGAAGATCGCCAAATGCTTCGTCAGCGAAAACAGCGACGTCTGGATTGCCTGCGAGCAACTGCTGGACGTGGATCCCAGGTTCGAGGACATCATCCCGCGCTCGCTCCGGATCATGATCGGGGCCTATAACTCCTTCCTGGATGAAATAGACTCATAAAAAAACCGGTCCTCACGGGCCGGTTTTTTAATGAGACTTACTGGAAATTAGTAGGTGACGACGGGAGCCAGTTCCTTGGCGGCGTCGATGTACTTCTGGATTTCCTTCTCTACGGGAGTGCGCTTGCAAAGGTGCTTTGCTTCGTTCACTTCCAGCATCTTGGCGGCCAGGTTGGCGGCGTTGCGGTTACGGAGTTCCTTCACGGTGTCCACACCGGCGGCTTCCAGCAGTTCGGAGAACTGAGGGCCTACGCCCTTGATGCGGAAGAGGTCTGCGTGGTTCACCCAGGTGAGGATGAGGTCTCCGCGGATGCCGGTCTTGTCTTCCAGCTCTTTGCGGCCTTTAGGGCAGGAGCCCTTCTCGAGAAGCTGATCTACGGTTTCGATGCCCACGGCGATGAGTTTCTCCGCGTACACAGGGCCGATCCCCTGGATGTCAATGATTTTGTAAGCCATAGTTGTTTAATTATTAGGTGGTTAAACTCTTTCCAATCTCAAAGATAAGCATTATTTCTTAGAAAAAAAGAAAATTTTGCATATATTTGCAAGGGTAAACGATATATATGGAGAACTTTCCGCTCGATACCGAAAAAATTTACCTTTCGTCGGATATGCTCACGCTTGAGGGCGAGGGCGGAACGGAAACACGCTCGATGACCGAATGGCTGCAGCGGGATCCCGTGCGCATTCATCGGCTCATCATCAAGGAAAAGCTTCTCCACGTGGACCAGATGGAGGTCTTCGCGCCCCTGGTTTCCAAGCTTCGGCGGGCGGATTATGAATACTACCGCCGCATCACCGGTCTCAAGATGCTCATCGACTTCCCCGGCTTCAACTCGGAAGTGGAAGCGCGCATCCCCTACGATACGGATCCCATCGCTTTCTACAAATGGTGGCGCAAGGGCAAGAACGAACAGCGCGTCTATCTTTCCCCCGCCTACCAGTTCAAGCTGTTCCAGAAAGTGATGCATATGGAGCCCAAGGTGATGCTCAAGAAAGATATCGACTTCGTTAAAACCTTCTAGATGAGCCAATTGTACAAGGTGGCCCATCCAGCGGCACTGCTTTCCTACCTCTTCGAAATCTTCCCGGACCGTTCGCGCACGACGGTCAAGAACCTGTTGGGGAAGGGGCAGGTCCTGGTGAACGGGGAGGCCTGCACCGCCTTCGATCGGCCTTTAAAGGCGGGCGACAAAATCACCGTCCTGCCCAAGGGCATCTCCATCGCGCGTTCCATCAAGGCCGATGCCCGCGAGGAAGTGGAGAAAGCCGGCGTGCAGATCCTCTTCGAGGACGAGCACTACATCGTGGTGGACAAGCCCTCCGGGATGCTCACCGTGGCCACCGGCAAGGAAAACAATACGCTCTACAGGCTGCTGAACGCCTATGTGAAGGTGAACGCCCGGATGCAGCGGAAGGAAGATCTCATCTCCGGCCGGGAGCCGGACCGCTCCACCGCCAAGATCTGGATCGTCCACCGCCTGGACCGCGGCACCTCCGGCGTGCTGGTCTTCGCCAAGACCGAACGGGCGAAGGACATCCTGCAGAGCAAATGGAAGGAACTGGTTTCCCAGCGCGCCTATGTCGCCTGGCTGGAAGGCCTGGTGGAGAAGGACCGCGGCGTGGTTCAGAGTTGGCTTTTGGAGAATGACAAATCCCTGAAAATGAATTCCTTCCCGGAAGAAGTCCGCGACGGTCAGCTGGCCATCACCCACTATAAGGTCCTGAGCCGCAGCCGGCACTACACCCAGGTGGAGTTCTCCCTGGAAACCGGCCGCAAGAACCAGATCCGCGTGCACGCCGCCCTGGATCTGGGCCACCCCGTGGCAGGGGACGAAAAATACGGGGCCCAGACCGACCCCGTCCATCGCCTCGCCCTCCACGCCGCCACCCTGGTCTTCCGCCATCCCTTCACGCAGAAGACCGTCCGCTGCTCCTCTCCCCTTCCCGAATCCTTCGCCCGCTTTGAGCGGTACTAGCCTTGCATCGGCGGGAGGAGACAGACGGTCCGGGGGGCTTGTCCACCCCCGGACCGTCTGTCTCCTCCCGCCGTTAGCGGCAATCGGGACAAATACCCTTTATCAGATAACTGACGCTATCCGGCGCATAGCCTTCCGGGACCTGGACCGGCGGTACCGGCGTGTCCTCCAGGCAGTAGGTGCGGTGGCACTTGGTGCAGTAGAAATGCACGTGGATGTCGTCGTCGTGCTCTTCGTGGTGGCTGTGGCAGAGCTCGTAGCGCACGCCGTCGCCGGCATCTTCCAGTACGTGGACCAGGTGCGCTTCACGGAAGGCCGTTAATGCGCGGAAGACATTGCTTTTGTCGATGGTTTCCAGACGGGCTTCCAGCTCCATCAGGGAGAGCGGACGGCCGGCTTCCGCGAGGGCCTTGGCCACCAGGATGCGGTTGGGCGTAGGTTTTACGCCGTGTTCTTCCAGCAGGTGTTCCATTACAGCAGTTCCTCCAAAAGGGCCTTGCAATGGCCTGGAATGATGATATGATGGTTGCCGATGGGCTCCGTGAGGAAGTACTTCGCATCCTCCGGACTCAGCTGAAGCACCACCTGCGTGCGACAGAGATTGTCTTCGTACTGGTTGTGGAGCAGTGTTCCTTCCGCCGCGAAATGCCGCGACAGTTTGCCGTCCACCTTGAAGACGGTGACCGGTCCTTCCGGCAGTTCGCCGTGGATGCCCACGCCGATGCCGCTCTCGAAGTGCGTATCGTACTGCCAGTCCTTCACCATATTGAAGGGCACGGTGCAGTGGGCGAAGAGCATCCGGCCCGTTTCTACGTCAATCTGCGCAGGATTGGCCTGGAAGCCGGTATAGCCGGTGATCGAACGGGCGATCATCATCGACAGCAGGGCCGGGACGTCGCCTTCGCAAGCGGCGGGAAGGCCGTCGGCGTTGAAGGACGCCAGCGCCAGGCAGCCGGTATTGCCCACGGTGGTGAGCAGGTCGAAGCAGCGGAGGGTAAGGGCGCCCAGTTCGTGACGGGCCACCAGCTCCTTCAAAGCGGCGTAAATCTGCGTGGCACCGGGATAGGCTTTCCGGACATTCGGAGCCATAGGGACCTCTGCAGGGGCGTTTTCGGCCTTTGCCTTCTCAATCTCCTGCAGCAGTTCCTCCATCGGAATCTGCACCAGACGGAGGCCGAACTTATCCATCAGGGCAGTGGGGTCCGCATGGCTGGAGATGAGCCAGTCCGAGGGCTCGCCGATGACGCCGATGCGCGTTCCCTGCAGGCTCTGCCGGGCTTTCGCCACGGTCTCCAGCGCGTGGATGCGCGCCTGCAGATAAGCGGGGCTGCCGTGGAGCACCTCGCCCTTCAGGCCCTGCTGACGCAGGTAGGAGAGGATTTCGAGGGAAGCCGCCAGCGAGTTGCTCTTGCCGCTGGTCAGAAGATAATAGCGCTCGATGCCCCGGGCCTGCATTTCCGGCAGGAGCTGTTTGAAGATGCCTTCGGCTCCGCCGGTGCGGACGTAGATGAGGTCCAGATCGGCCTTTCCGAAGTCGGAGAAATCGGCCCCCTTGAAGGTGAAACCGCCCTCTGGAAAGATTCCAGCGAGGAACTCGTCGCTCAGCCGCGCCACCGACATCTCATCGTGCAGGCTGGAAGTAATGGTATATATAGTAATCATTTCGGTTTTTGATTTATTTTCGTGTCATTTTCTTCGATTCCCCGAAGGGAGCGTACCGGGGTACGTGACCGGAGGGGGTCGGAGAAAAGGGCCGAAAAGAAACAAAAAAAGGGAAAGCTTATTACATCGCACCGCTACAACCACCTACCCTTGCTGCATTCCTGCCCTGGGGGAGTTCGGAGGGAGCTGGTCGTGTAAGACTTTCCCGCAGCAAAGATACAACTTTTTTTTGAAAAGCTAACGGCGGGAGGAGACCGTCTGTCTCCTCCCCGGACAACTACATCGTCAAACTATCGAAGATAAACGGCAGGAGATCGTCCACGCAGGCGAATTTGCGGATGCGCTTGGAGCCCACCAGGATGATCTTCAGGGGCGTTTTGTGCTTTTTCTGGTATTCCGCCATCACCTGACGGCAGGCCCCGCAGGGCGAGGCCGGGCTTTCGCACAGCACGCCGTGGTCGCTGCCGGCGATGGCCAGCGTGTCGAAGGGGACGTCCGGGTAGTTGGCCCCGGCCCAGAACATCGCCACCCGCTCCGCGCAGAGGCCTGAAGGATAGGCGGCGTTCTCCTGATTGGCGCCTTTCACCACCAGGCCGTTGGCGAGCCGCAGCGCAGCACCCACCTGAAACTGCGAATAAGGGGAATAGGAGCCTTTCTGCGCATCCAGCGCAGCGGCTACCAGTTCCTGGTCCTCCGGCAGCATCCGGCTCGCGGAAGAGAATTCCTCATAGTTGAAACTCAGCGTCTTTTTCATAACCTGGCAGTTTTATTGTCCCAATGTGGCCACCATCACGGCTTTGATGGTGTGCATACGGTTCTCGGCTTCATCAAAAACTATGCTTGCAGGGCTCTCGAACACTTCTTCCGTCACTTCCACCCCGTCCATTCCGAATTTCTGGTACACTTCTTCGCCGGCCTTGGTGTCCCGGTTGTGGTAGGACGGCAGGCAGTGCATAAACTTACAGGCGGGGTTGCCGGTGCGCGCCATCAGCGCGGCATTCACCTGATAGGGCTTGAGCAGGTCTATCCTCTCTTTCCAGACGGAATCCGGCTCGCCCATCGACACCCAGATGTCCGTATAAAGGAAGTCGCAGCCCTTCACGCCGGCATCCACGTCGTCCGTGATTGTGATGCGGGCGCCGGTCTCCTTGGCAACCGCCATACACTGGGCCACCAGCTCCGGTGCGGGCTGCAGGCTCTTCGGAGCCACAATCCGCACGTCCATTCCCATCTTGGCGCCGCCCACCAGCAGGCTGTTGCCCATATTGAAGCGGGCGTCCCCAAGGTAGGCGTAGGACACCTGCTGCAGCGGCTTCCCGGCGTGCTCCCGCATCGTCAGGAAATCGGCCAGGATCTGCGTGGGATGGAACTCATTGGTGAGGCCGTTCCACACGGGAACGCCGGAGAATTTGGCCAGTTCCTCCACGGTGGTCTGCGCGAAGCCGCGGTACTCGATGCCGTCGTACATCCGCCCCAGCACGCGGGCCGTGTCCTTCATCGTCTCCTTGATGCCGATCTGGCTGCCCGTGGGCCCCAGATAGGTGACGTGGGCGCCCTGGTCGTAGGCCGCCACCTCGAAGGAGCAGCGCGTGCGGGTGGACGTCTTTTCGAAGATGAGGGCGATGTTGCGGCCCTTGAGGTGCTGCACTTCCCTGCCGGCTTTTTTATCGGCCTTGAGCTGAGCGGCCAGATCCAGCAGATACTGAATTTCTGCGGGCGTAAAGTCCAGCAGTTTGAGGAAGCTTCGGTTTCTTAAAGGATATTCCATAATTTAGCGTATTATTCGGGTTCCGCAGGAGGCGTTTCCCAGCTCCCCTGCCTCGGTGATGATACATTCCTTGCCGCCGTTTTCCACGAAGAAGATGCCGGCGCGCACTTTCGGGGCCATCGAGCCCTCCGCGAACTGGCCTTCCGCGAGGTAGCGCCTGGCATCGGCCACGGTTAACACATCCAGCGCCTGTTCTCCCGGCCGGCGGAAATTGATGTAGACCTTGGGGACGTCCGTGAGGATGAAAAGCGCCTCCGCGCCCGTTTTGACGGCACAGAGGGCCGATGCAAGGTCTTTGTCGATGACCGCCTCCACGCCGCGGCCGTCCACCACGGGGATGCCGCCGCCGCCCACGGTGACCACGATCCAGCCCTCACGGGCGAGCCGGCCCACCAGGTCCACGTTGGCGATGCCCACCGGCACCGGCGAAGGGACCACCTTCCGCCAGCCGCGGCCTTTCGGATCCTCGCGGTACACCGCGCCGTCCTGCGGCGCCTCGGCGTAGTACGGCCCCACGGGCTTCGTGGGGTTGCTCCAGGCGGGGTCATCGGCCTTCACTTCCACGCGTGTCACCAGCGATACCACCTTCTGCGACAGGCCGTTACGCTTGAGGACACGGTCCAGCGCCGTCTCGATGAGGTAGGCGATGGAGCCTTGCGTTTCCGCGCCGCAGAAATCCATCGGCTGGGCCGGAAGACCGTAGGCGGCCTCCCCCGCCGCGTGACGCAGGAGCCCGTTCCCCACCTGGGGTCCGTTCCCGTGGCCGATGATAATCTGATAGCCCTGTTTCAGGAGCGGCACCAGGTTCTCACAGGTGCGCTCCACGTTCTCCAACTGCTCGGGGAACGTGCCTTTCTGGCCGCTTCTCAGGAGGGCGTTTCCGCCAAAAGCTACAACGGCAAGCATCTTTTAATCTCTTAATAAAGGTAAAGTGGAACAGCGCAGCAGGCCGCCCATCTTGGAGATTTCCCTATAGGGCACGGTTTCCACCGTCATCCCCCACTTTTCGCGGAGATGCCTGTTCAGGCGCGTGAAATGCTCTTCCGTCACCACCACGTCCTCGCTGATGGAGAACACGTTGGTGTTCATCGCGTACATCTCTTCGGTAGTGACTTCGAAGACGTTCTCTTCCCCGAAGATGTCGATGAGGTGCTGGGCGTCGCGCGGATTCATAAAGCCGCGGCGGTAGATGATGGCTTTGTCCCGGCCCACCGGCATAAAGGTGCAGTCCAGGTGCAGGATGCCCATATAAGGGTCCGTGTCGCTCTTGAGGAGGTTCAGCGGAATGATGGTGCGCTCCGGGAAGAGCATCTGCAGGTAGTCCAGCGCCAGGCGGTTCGTGCGGGCGGTCTTCACCTTCCTGTAGTCCGGGAAGTCGTACTGGCCCAGGAAGATGTAGTCCTTGTACAGGACCACGTCCCCGCCTTCGATGTGCACGGCCTCCGGCAGGTTGTAGATCTGTTTGTAATGGATTTGCCGATAGATCTCTTCGTAGGCGTCGATCTCCTCCTGCCGGTCCGGGATGATGTTGGAGACGATGATTTTGTCGTCGATGACAAAGCCCACGTCCCGCGAGAAGACCTGGTTGCAGTTTGTTACCGGAAGGGGCCGATAGACCTGTACCCCGTATTTATGCAGCACGGCCTCGAAGGCGCCCATCTCGCGCACGACGTCCTCCTCCAGGGGATATACGCCGTGCAGGACGCTCTCATAGGACTTGCTGTCGAAGGTTTCGTTCAGGGCGGGAACCGGGCCCAGCGAAGTGGGCAGTCCCAGCACCACGGCGCGCAGTCTTCCGGTTTCCGATTGGATGTGAATTTCCATAAAAAAGGTTCTTAACTCAGGAGTTCCTTCACCGCGCCGGAGATGGTGCGGCCGTCCGAGAGGCCGGCGAGGGCCTTGTTCGCGACGCCCATCACCTTGCCCATATCCTTGATGGACGTGGCGCCCACCTGGGCGATGATCTCCTGCACCTTCGCCTTCACCTCCTCGAGGGAAAGCTGTTTGGGAAGGTATTTCTCCATCACGGATGCCTCCGCCAGCTCATTGTCGGCCAGCTCCTGACGGCCCGCGGCGACGAATTGCTCGGCCGCCTCCTTCCGCTGCTTCACGAGTTTCTGGATCATCTTGAGGATATCGCCGTCGGTCACTTCCTTCGCGCCCCCTTCACTGGTCTTATAGAGGAGGATCTCCCCCTTGATGGCGCGCGTGGCGTTCAGGGCCACCGTGTCCTTGGCCTTCATCGCCTCCTTGATGGCTTCCTGGATTTGCAGTTCTAGTGTCATAATTCTATATTTTCACAAATTTAGGCATTTTTCCTTATCTTTGCAACTATGATGAGAACCATCGTCAAACACTTTCGGGAACTCTCCAACGAGGAATTCTTCCGCATCTGCGAGGTGCGGGAGCAGGTTTTCGTGCTGGAGCAGAAGATCACCCTCTGCGCGGAACTGGACGAGGAAGACCTCCGCTGCCACCACATCACGCTCACCGAGGGCGGCCGGATTGTCGCCTACGCGCGCTGTTTTGCCGATGACGGCGTGGCCCACATCGGCCGCGTCCTCACCACCGAGCGCGGCAAGGGCTACGGCCTGGAAGTGATGAGGGCGGCGATGGCCGTCTGCCGCGAAATACTGGGCTGCAGCCACCTCGTGGTCCACGCCCAGCAGCAGGTCATCGGCTTCTACGAAAAGCTGGGCTTCCGCGTCACCTCGGACCTCTTCGACGAATGCGGCATCCTCCACCGCCGGATGGAAATCTAGCTATTGGCTATTTGCCGGATGCGGTCATTGTTATTCAGTGACGGCATAGCGATTAATGTACTTTTCTAGTTCATCGGCGGCGGCTTCCCGTTCACGGGTTTTGCCGATCCTCAGGGAATCGACAATCGCGAGCAGGGCATAAAAATCGGCATCGTTCTTTATGGCGGCCGATACATTCTCGTATAAAGGGACGATGGTCTGTCCGCGCTCACTCCCTTTCGGGTCTTTCCATACGAAACCTTCACTGTTAGAGGAAAGGGTCCGATTAAGGGGCTGGGCCGATGAAGCCGTAGGAACACCCCTGGAAAGTCCCCCGGGTTGAGCCGGGAAACAATACCGGATTCCATAAACGAGGAAGTCCCGTAACGCCAACACGTTCACCCGTTTCTTTTCGGCATCGACCAGGCCGGCCATTCGGCACCGGTCCATCGCGATGGACACCACGGCTTCACTGACAACCAGCGAGGCTGCCAGCTGCTTCCCGTTCATCCGGGATCCGGCGGGCGTGATCCGCTTTAATAGAATGACTACATCCAATGGTCTCAAACAGACCTGTCTTCCTTGCTCAATCATAAAGATTCACGATTTATGAATTGTTAATTGCAAAGGTAATGATTTAATTTACAAAAACAAAACGATTTTGTCTTCGCGCGCGATAATAGAACTTTAATAGATATAAAATGGCGCGCCCACGCACAATTAAGTTACTAAAAACAAATGGCAAATAATCGTCAGATCCCTATTGTATTATCGATTGTTTCTATGCATTTTTGCGGCGGTATATGGGCATTAATAAATACTATGCTTTCCCGGAGGCGAAACAAGTGATCATCTCCGGAGACATACACGGGGATTTCAAAACCCTCGTGTTTAAACTGTGCGTCCAATATGGATGTACCGATACACTGCTGATCGTTGCCGGAGACTGTGGTTTCGGTTTTGAGAAACCTGCTTATTACGAACAAATATACAATCAGGTAGCCGGCAGGTTGAGAAAGTCCAACAACTGGATTGTATTCATTCGCGGAAACCACGATGATCCGTCATACTTCAGAGAAGAAAAGATATCTTACCGCCGCTGGCGGGCTGTTCCGGACTACAGCGTCATTCAAGCCTGTGGCCATCAAATCCTCTGTGTTGGAGGCGCCATCAGTATTGATCGACGTTTGAGGAAAGAATGGAATGAAAACTTAAGGGAAAGAGGTCTTCTCCAGAAGGCCTGTTGGTGGGCCGATGAAGCCCCCGTCTTCAATCCTGACGCGATTGATTTCCTGCCGGTGGAAATCCAGATCGACACGGTAGTGACGCATACCGCGCCCTCCTTTTGCGAACTCACGACAAAAAGAGGCTTGCTTTCCTGGGCGGTGGATGATCCGGTATTGATTGATGACGTTGACGAAGAAAGAAAAGCCATCGACACGATTCAGAAAAGACTGCTGGAAAACGATTATCCCGTAAGCAGATGGTTTTACGGTCATTTCCATCAATCCTGGTGTGCCGTCATCGACGGGATAGAATACACGATGCTGGACATTATGGAGTTTAAGGAAGTTGGGCCCCGCCGGATGGAAACCTGAGCCCGGTCAAATTGTCACTCAAAGGTGGACATTCTGGCGCTTTCCGTGCCAAAATGTCCATTCCAGGGGTGCTGGTCCCCGGTTTGCAATAGCTTGAGACGGCCTGCGGAAGGCCCCGGGAATAGGGACACGCCCAAAACCGGAACGATTAAAGTTTTTGAGTTATGTTACCGATGATCAGAAGGACAAGTGACAGCTGGATGCCGGACATTTTCAACGACTTTTTCGACAACAGCTGGATGGAAAGGCCCACTTACACGGCCCCTGCCATCAACGTAATGGAGAACGAGAAGGAGTACGAAGTGGAACTCGCCGCCCCCGGTCTGGACAAGGAGGACTTCAAGGTCCACGTGGATGCGGAAAACAACCTCCACATCGAAATGGAAAAGAAGGCCGAGACCAAGGAAGGCAAGAAGCACGGCCGCTATCTCCGCCGCGAATTCTCCTATGAGAAGTTCCAGCAGACCCTGCTGCTGCCGGACGACGTAGACGCCGAGAAAATCGAGGCCAAGGTGGAAAAAGGCGTCCTGAACGTCCGTCTCCCCAAGAAGGACAATATCCAGAAGGCCGATGCGGTCAAGCAGATCGCTATCCAATAATCCCGGCACCCCCGGTAAAAAGGCGCAACCTGTACGGGCTGCGCCTTTTTTGTCTGCTGCCGAAAAATGCGTAACTTTACAAGCACTAACGGAATGCGTATGAAAAAAGGACTGATAGCAGCACTGGTAACGCTTGTGGCCCTGGGCGTGGTGGCCATCATCACCTGCCCGGACCGGCTGGCCCACAAGGACGCCATAATGAGCGTGGTTAATGAAAAGATCGACGACGGCCTCACGGAGTCCCACGGCGGGGAGGCCGATGGCCTCACGGCCTTCCTGGGCTCGCTGGGCTCCAGTATGGCGGGCTATTTCCTGGAGAACCGGCTCACGGTGAAGAACTGCTTCGTGTGCAGCATCGGTTACCTGCGGGATATGGAGGGGGTGGACAATAAGGTGTCCGTGGGCGTCTTCGGGCACGTTTTCACCTTCAATAAGGAGGACCTGGACGCCTATCTCGAAGGCATGATTTAGACAGACAGATACTTGGCAAATTATGAAATTATCCAATGGATACGACATCCCCTCCGTGGGCTTCGGGACCTTCAAGACCCCGGACGGAGAAACGTGTGTAGAGTCTGTAAAAGAGGCACTTAAGGTCGGATACCGGCACATCGACACCGCAGCCTATTATGGCAACGAAGTCTCGGTGGGCAAAGGCCTCCGACAGAGCGGCCTCCCCCGCGAAAAGGTCTACATCACCAGTAAGGTCTGGAACACCGAGCGCGGCTACGACAAGACCCTCCGTGCCTGTGAAAAGACACTCAGGGACCTGGGAACGGACTATCTGGACCTCTACCTCATCCACTGGCCGGCCAACGAGCTGCAGTTCGGGGACAAGGCGGAAGGCATCAATCTGGACACCTGGAAGGCGCTGGAGCGGCTTGTCGATGAAAAGTTGGTGCGCAGCATCGGACTCAGCAACTTCTACCCCAAGCATCTGGCGCCTATCCTGAAAAAAGCGAACGTCGCGCCCACGGTGGACCAGATCGAGTACCACCCGGGCCTGCTGCAGGAAGACACCGTAGCCCTGTGCCGCGGGAACGGCATCCTGGTGGAAGCCTGGAGTCCCCTGGGCCGCGGCCGCATCCTGGACAAGCCCCTTTTTGCGGAAATCGCGGGCCGATACGGTAAAACGCCCGCCCAGGTCATCCTGCGCTGGGTACTCCAGAAAGACATCCTTCCGCTGGTGAAGTCCGTCCACGCGGAACGCATCCGCGAGAACTACGAAATCTTCGACTTCGAACTCTCAGCCGGGGAAATGGACGCCATCGACGCCCTGCCGCCGCAACGCCTGAGCGGCCACCCGGACGAAGTGACCTATTAATAGATCCCTTTTATGAAAAAGATACTTTTCGTCATCACCCTGAGCCTGCTGGGCCTTGTAGCCGCCCGGGCACAGGAAACCTATTTCACCATCGACGAAGTGCCGGACCTGGTGAAGTGCCTTCCCGCGCCGCCGGACACGGTGGGCACGGACTTCGACCACGACATCCTGCGCTATATGTGGGGGAAGAGGATGCGCCTTGACGCGGAGCGCGCGGCAGAGGCCGATAGGGACGCCATCTGGGACCTGGATACGCTGGCGGCCATTTTCAGCGAGCCTTTCGGCCTGGAGATATCGGCCGAAAAGACCCCGGAAATCTATAAGGTGTTCGTGAACGGAATCAGTACCATCGCCATCGCGCGCGTCCGTCCCAAGGCCCATTTCCATCGCCTGCGCCCCTTCGAGTACTTCCAGGAGCACCTGCTCACCGTCTGGGAAGAAGAATCCTTGCGCGGCGAAGGCTCCTATCCTTCCGGCCACACCATCCGCGGCTGGGCGGCGGCCCTCATCCTGACGGAAATCAATCCCGCTGCCGCCAACGCGCTGTTTGCGCGCGGCTGGCGCTACGGCGAGAACCGCGTCATCGTGGGCGCCCATTGGCAGAGCGACGTGGACGCCAGCCGGCCGGCTGCCAGCATCGGCTATTCTTTCCTACAGACGTCTCCCGCCTACAGGGCTCAGATGGAAAAAGCTAAGAAAGAGTTCCGGAAACTCACCGGCTGCTGCAAACACTAGAACCACTCGACGTCCGTCAGGTCCAGTTCATTGCCGGGCAGGTTCCACCCCGGGGCGAAGTAGAAAGTGTAGTCCTTCAGTTCCCGCGGAATCCGATTCAGAAAAGCCAGTTTTGGCGCCCCGTAATCCCCGCTGCTGCCATACAGCGTGAAGGTTTTGTGCACGTCGTCCTTCCGGTACCAGCCGCCGCCGTGCACCTTGCCGTATCCGCGAGGCAGGTCCTTGTGCTGGTCCACCAGCCCGTACACCAGCGTGCCCACCAGCGGACGCTCCGGCTGCGATACCAATATGAATTTCGGGTGCACGGGACTATCCCTCAAACAGGGTTTCCTTCAAGATTTCCGAAACGGTGGGGTGCGGGAGGATGACCTTCCGGAGCTGCGAAACGGTGAGCTCCTGGGAGACGGCGACGCAGGCGGCCGAAATGATCTCCGAGGCGGGATTTCCCAGCAGGTGCACGCCCAGGACCACGTCCGTGGCGGCGTCCGCGAGGATTTTGCAGAGGCCCTCTCCCCTTTCGTTTTCCGCCACGAAGCGGCCGGAGAAAGCCATCGGGAGCTTCAGCACCTTCACGTCGATACCCCGGGCCGATGCCTCCTCTTCCGTGAGCCCCACGCCCGCCACTTCCGGCAGGGTGTACACCACGCCGGGAACGGCGTCGTAGCGCATTGTATCGGGAATGCCCAAAATAGTATTGACAGCCACTTCCCCCTCGCGGGAGGCCGTGTGCGCCAGCATCGAGAAGCCCGTCACGTCGCCGGCGGCATAGACGCCGGGAACCGAAGTGCGCATCTGAGCGTCCACCTTGACGCCCCGGGGCCGCTCGCAGAGTTCCACGCCGATATTATCCAGGCCGATGCCATCAAGAGCCGCGCGCCGGCCCACGGAAACGAGGATCTTGTCCCCTGAGACGCGGGAAACCGCGCCGGAGGCATCCTCGAAAACCACCTCGTGACCCTCCACGGCCGTGACGCGGCAGCCCAGGAAGAACTGCACGCCACGGCGGGCATACTGCGCCTGGAGCATCGCGCTCAACTCACCGTCCATCGGCCCCAGGATCTTCGGAAGCATCTCGATGACAGTGACTTCCGAGCCCACGGCGCTGAAAAAGCCGGCCAGTTCCATTCCGATGACCCCGCCGCCGATGACCACGAGGCGCGGCGGAATCCCGGCCGAAGCGAGAATCTCCCGGCTGGTGACCACCGAGCCGTCCGCAAGGCCTTCGCGAAGCCCCGGGATGGGCGGCACCACCGCCTCGGAACCCGTGCAGAGGAGCACGTTCCGCGCCTCGTAGACGTTTTCCCCGGCGGCAATCTCGAAGCCGGCGGCGCTGCGGCCGCGGATGACGGCAAATTCCTTTATCACTTCCACGCCGGCGTCGCGCATCTGCACGCGGACGCCGCCCGTGAGCTTTTTCACCACCTTGTCCTTCCGCTTGAAAACGGCCGGAGCGTCGAAAATCGCATCCGACACGGACACCCCGTACTTCTCCCCTTCCTGAGCATAGTGATAGAGCTTGGCGCTATAGAGCAGGGTCTTCGTGGGAATGCAGCCTTCGTTGAGGCAGACGCCCCCCAGTTCCCGGCCCTCGAACAGCACCACCGAAAGCCCGGCGCGGCCGGCGCGGCCGGCGGCTACATACCCCCCCGGACCGGCACCCAAAACAGCTAAATCGTAAATCATTTAAGTATCAGTTCCTGAATGAAACCAACGGTTTTATTGTCGTTTATAAACAATTCATCCTGAGCGAGAAAAGCATTCATCTTTTCCACGAGCAAATCCTTCTGAAGGAAAAGCTGGCTGCGCATCACCGAGGAGCTCAGGGTGATATAGAGTTTCCCCCCGCGATAGTAGCGCCGAAGCGTCCAGGGACCGGCCCCGGAACAGGCGTCCCAGGCCGCGAAAACCCGCTGCGTATTGAGCCCCGCGGAAAGCTTCATCTGCTTGATGTAGGCCTCCACGATCTTGTCCATTCCCAGGGCCTCCTTCCGGTGCAGGCGGACCTCCTCGCTCATAGCTTCGTGAACGCCCCTCCTTCGGCATTGAAATAGGCCCTGTCCTCCGTGAGGGAATCCACGATGGCCGAGAGCCGCTTCCGGTCCGTGTCCGTAATGAAAATCTGGCCGAAATCGGCCCCGGAGACCATTCCGATGAGGTTGGAGATGCGGCCCAGGTCCAGCTTGTCGAAGACGTCGTCCAGCAGCAGGATGGGTGCGAAACCGTACGAGCGCTTCATAATCTCGTACTGGGCGAACTTGAGAGCCACCAGGAAACTCTTCTGCTGCCCCTGGGAGCCCGCGCGGCGGATGGGATGGCCGTCCATCGTGAAGAGGAAATCGTCCCGCTGGGGACCGCTGGAGGTATAGTGCAGGACGCAGTCCCGCTCCCGGTGCGCGGCGAAAAGCTGCGTGAGGGGGGCATCGGCCAGTTCCGATTTATAGGCGATCGCCACTTCCTCGCGGCCGCCGGAGATGAGGCGGTAATAATCTGCCACCACGGGCTGCAGATCCGCCGCCCACTTGCGCCGGCCTTCGAACAGGGTGGCGGCGTACGCCTCCATCCGGCTGTCCAGCGCCTCCAGGAGGGACGCGTCCGGCCAGAGCTCCTTGAGCACCTTGTTCCGCTGGACCAGCAACCGGTTATAGGCCTGCAGGGCCGATAAATACTCCCGGTCCATCTGCGCGAGCACGACATTCGCCAGGCGCCTGCGTTCCTCCCCAGCCTCGCTCACCAGCGCGCCGTCCCCGGGCGAGACCATCACCACGGGCAGCACGCCCATATGGTCGCTCAGGCGCGTGTAGGGTTTGTCGTCCCGCGAGAGTTTCTTCTCTCCCTCGGCCACCTTGATGGAAAAACGCGACTCCAGCCCGTTCTCCATCAGATACGTACCGCCGATGGCAAAGCCGGCGGTGCCGTAGCGGAAGTTGCTGCGGTCCGGCGCCGGGAAGGCGCTCTTGGTCATCGAGAGGTAATGGATGGCGTCCAGCAGGTTCGTCTTCCCCTCCCCGTTGTTACCGCTGATGCAGTTCACGTTGGGGCTGAAGGAGAGTTCCTGGAACGCGATGTTCCGGAAATCCCGGACCACTATTTTCCTGAGGCTGGGCATAGGCGCGAAGCTGATGGGTTTGCTTTGCAAATATAGAAAAAATTGTGTAAATTTGCGGGCTTTTAAGCAAATTAGAAACAATACAACTATATGGCAAAAATCACGAAGACCTCACAGGAAGAGCTGCGTCAGCAGAACGTAGCGGAGGCAGTTTCCAAGACGGAAGAATTTTTCAAGAAGAACGGCAAACTCATTTACGGGATCGTCATCGGCGTGCTGGTGGTCGCCCTTTGCATCCTGGCCTACAACCGGTTCATCCTGCAGCCCAAGAAGGCCCAGGCCACGGACCAGATGGTCAAGGCGGAGCAGTGGTTCCAGGCCGGCGAGTATGAGCTCGCCCTCAACGGAGACGACAACGACCTGGGGTTTGCCGATATCCTGGACCAGTACGGTTCCAAGGCCGGCAAGGCCGTCTATCTCTATGCCGGCATCTGCCAGCTGCGCACCGGTGCCTTTGAGGAGGCCATCGCCACCCTCAAGAAGTACGACGGCGAGGATCCCATCCTCCTGTCCCGCGCCCAGGCCTGCATCGGCGACTGCTATGTAGAGCTGGAAGACTACGGCAAGGCCATCGCCGCCTTTGAGAAAGCTGCTGCGACCGTGGACAACGCTTTCGCCGCCGCCTATCTCCTGAAGGCCGGCATCGCGGCCGAGGCAAACGGCGAGCCCGAGAAAGCGCTGGGCTTCTACAAGACCATCAAGGAGCAGTGGAACAACGCTCCCGAGGCGATGGAGATCGACAAGTACATCACCCGCATCGAAACCGCCGAGTAAACTATGGGAAGAGCATTTGAGTTCCGCAAAGAGCGGAAAATGAAGCGTTGGGGCCATATGGCCAAGACCTTCACCAAGCTGGGCAAGGAAATCACCATCGCCGTCAAGCAGGGCGGGGCCGAGGTAACCGGCAACCCGCGTCTGCGTGCCCTCATCGCAGAGGCCAAGGCGGAGCAGATGCCCAAGGAGAACATCGAGCGCGCCATCAAGAAGGCGACGGAAGCCAAGACCGGCGATTTCAAGGAGATCGTCTACGAAGGCTTCGGCCCCTTCGGCATCGCCTACCTCGTGGAAGCCGCCACGGACAACAACACCCGCACGGTGGCCAACGTCCGCAGCTACTTCACCAAGTGCGGCGGTTCCCTCCAGACCAGCGGCTCCGTGGCCTTTATGTTCGACCACAAGTGCGTATTCCGCATCAAGGAAGACCCTGCGAAGCCCATCGACATCGACGAACTGGAGCTCGAACTGATCGACTTCGGCGCGGAGGAAGTCTTCAAGCAGGAAGTGGAGGACGAGGACGAGAACGTGACCGTGGAAATCTCCATCTACGGAGACTACACCGCCTACGGCCAGATCCAGAAATACATCGAGGAGCACGGGTATGAGCTCATCTCCGGCGGCTTCGAGCAGATCCCCAACGTGGACCTGAAGGAAGTGACCGCTGAACAGCGCGCCACCCTGGACAAACTCACCGGCCTGCTGGAAGACGACGAAGACGTCACCAACGTGTACTCCACCCTTGCACCGGAGGCCGAATGACCTATCTGGTTGCAGGACACCGTTTTATAGTGGAAGGTTTTCCGACAACGGAGAACCTTCGGCCGTTTCTGACGGAGGATGCGGAGGAGGCTCCCCTGCTGTTCACCCTCAAACGGGTGATCGCCCTGCCCAAGGAGCCCGCAACGGACTTCTTCACCACGGACGACGGTCCCGGTTTCCCGGAGATCGGCATCAGCCAGTATCAGGACGGCAGCTACCGCTTCCGCGTGAAACCCCTCCCGGGCCATCCCGTGGCGGGCGAGATCCATACTTCGGCCGATTTCACCCGGGCGGAGCTCGCGCTCTTCGGCCAGGACGACCATTTCGCCCTGAACAACGCCCTGATGCTGCTGTTCGCGTTTTCATCGGCCCATAAGGGGCTCCTGGAGATGCACGCCTCGGTAATTATGAACGACGGCCGCGGCTACCTCTTCCTCGGGAAGAGCGGCACCGGCAAGAGCACCCACAGCAGCCTTTGGCTCAAGCACATCCCCGGCAGCGAACTCCTCAACGACGACAACCCCATCCTGCGTCTGATGCCGGACGGCTCGGCGCGCGTGTACGGCAGCCCCTGGAGCGGAAAAACGCCCTGCTACAAGGCCAAGGACGTTCCCGTGGGCGCGGTCGTGCGCATCCGTCAGGCCCCGTTCAACAAGATCGAGCGGCTGTCCCGGCTGCAGGCCTATGCATCCCTGATGTCATCGGCCTCGGGCTTCCGGCCCCTGAAGCAGCTCGCCGACGGCTGGCACCGTACGCTGGAAGGCCTCTGCGCCTCGGTCCCCTGCTACACGCTGGACTGCCTGCCGGACGAAGAAGCTGCCCGCGTGTGCCACAACGCCGTAACCAATGGATAAGAAGGTCGTCGCCAACGAGATCATCCTGGAGGATGCCGATATCCTGCTGAAAGAAGGCCGGGAAGTGACCCTGCGCCCGCTGGGCAGCAGTATGCTCCCCTTCATCCGCGGAGGTAAGGACAGCGTCCGCCTGAAGAAGATGCCCTCAGTGGCGGTGGGCGATATGATCCTGGTGCGCCTGCAGGGCCCCCGCTACGTGCTGCACCGTCTCATCGAAAAGGATGGCGACAAACTCACCCTGATGGGCGACGGCAACCTCGCGGGCACGGAAAGCTGCACCGAAAAGGATGTGATAGGAACGGTGATCGCCATCGAGCGGGGCCGGCGGGTGGTCAAACCCGGCAACGGTCTCTGGTGGCGGCGCATTCCCCGCATCGTGAGAAGATATTTACTGGCAATCTACAGAAGAATCATATGAGAATCAAGGAAGGATTCATTTTGAGGCAGATCTGCGGCGAGTACGTCGTCGTGGGCGAAGGCCTCGCGCAGGTGAACTTCAACAAAATGCTCTCCCTCAACGAGACGGCCGCCTACCTCTGGGACGCCGCCAAGGGGAAGGAATTCACCCCGGAAGAGCTGGTGGACCTGCTCCTGGAGCGCTACGAGGTTACCCGCGAGAAAGCCGCGGAGGACGTGGAGAAGCTCCTCGCCGTGTGGGTGAAGGAAGGCGTAGCCGAAGCCTAGGATGAAGAAGTTCTCGGCCTGTATGAAAGCCCTCCGGGCGATGGGTGCGCCGGTGCGCTGGCGGATGGCGGTGACCGTTGTCATCGGCCTCGTTCGCATCGCCGCGTCGCTGGGCTTCGTCTGGGCCAGCAAATACCTCGTGGACATCGCCACGGGGGTGAAGGCCGATGACATCGTGCCGGCCATCGGCATCTTCCTCGGGATCCTCCTCCTGCAGCTCGGGACCATTCTCCTGAACAACTGGTGGGTCTCCTATAGCCACGTCAAGGCGCAGAACATCCTCCGGAAGGACATTTTCGGGCACATTATGCGCAGCCGCTGGGACGGCCGCGACCGTTTCCTCTCGGGAGACGCCGTGAACCGCCTGGAGGAAGACACCCGCGTGGTGGCCGAACTCCTGACGGACCGCATCCCCGGGATGCTGGTCACCGTCTTCGGCCTCCTGGCTTCCAGCGCCTATCTGGTCATCCTGGCGCCCAACCTCCTGTGGGTGCTGCTCATCCTGATGATCGCGACGGTCTTCGGATCCAAGCTCTTCTTCAAGCAGCTGCGCCGCCTGATGGCCGCCATCCGCTCCCGCGAGAGCGAACTCCAGCAGCTGATGCAGGAAAGCCTGCAGCACCGCGTGCTGGTGCTCACCCTCACGAACCTGGAGCGCGTGCTGGATAAGTTCGGCTGGCTGCAGGAGGACGTGGAGTCCAATACGCGCAAACGCCTCAATTACAACGCCGTAGCGCGCGGTCTGATGTTCTTCGGCTTCCAGGCCGGGCACGCCGCCGCTTTCCTCTGGGGTATCTTCGGCATCCGCGCCGGCACCGTCACCTACGGTATAATGACGGCCTTCCTGCAGCTGGTGGGACGCGTCCAGCGGCCCATCGCCGAATTCGGCAACCAGATTCCCGCCTTCATCCAGGCCATCACCTCCATCGAGCGTCTGATGGACCTGCTGGAACTGGAGCAGGAGCCGCTGGGGAAACAGATTCAGCTGGAAGGCGCGCCAGAAATCCGCGTGGAGCATCTCTCCTACACCTATCCCGGCGGAGAGGAGCCCGTGTTTTCGGATTTCTCCTGCGTCTTCCCCGCCGGGGAACTGAGCCTCATCGCCGGGCCCACGGGCATCGGCAAGAGCACCCTCATCCGCCTGGTGCTGGGGCTGCTGAAGCCTGATGCCGGCACCGTGCTGGTGGGCGGGAAACCCGCCGGGAGCGCGCTCAGAAGCAATTTTATGTACATCCCGCAGGGGAATTCCCTGCTTTCCGGCACCATCCGCTCGAACCTCCAGCTGGCGGCTCCGTCGGCCTCGGAAGACCAGATGCGGCAGGCCCTCGAGAGCGCCCAGGCCGGCTTCGTCTTCGAACTGCCCAAAGGGCTGGACACGCCCTGCGGCGAGGTGGGCAGCGGCCTCAGCGAAGGCCAGGCCCAGCGCATCGCCATCGCCCGCGCCCTGCTGCGTCCGGGCGGCGTGATGATCCTGGACGAGTCTACATCGGCCCTGGACCCGGAGACCGAAAAACAGCTGCTGGACACCCTCCACAGGCTTTATCACGGGCGCAAGACCCTTCTTTTCATCTCGCACCGCGAAGCCACGATGCGGTACGCCGGCAACGTCGTCCAGCTCAAATCCGTCCGATGAAACGCCTTCTCTTAGTTTTAGCCGCTTCCTTCGTAGGCGCGCTTGCCCTCGCCCAGCAGACGCACGTGGACGAAATCTGGATCGACACCCGCGCATCCTTCCACCAGGACTGGACGGACGGCGGGTACAACTCCCACTTCCAGGGAGACTACCTGAACCTGCACATCAAGGGACAGCTGACGGACCGGCTCTCCTTCCGCATCCGGCAGCGGCTGAACAAGAAGATCGACGACCAGAACCCCTTCAACGCCACGGATTTCCTGTGGCTGCGCTGGCAGGCGGCGCCGTTTTTCAGCCTCACGCTGGGCAAGCAGCCCATCTACATCGGCGGGTATGAGATCGATTCGGCCCCCATCGACGTGTATTATTACGGGGCCTTCTCCAATCACCTGCTGCAGTATTATGCCTTCGGCGCCACGGCCACCTTCACCCCCTTCGAAGGCCAGGACATTTCCCTGCAGTTCTGCCCCTCCCCCATCTCCCCGGCCAAACAGAACGCTTATACCTATAATCTATATTGGAACGGTCACGTATGGCCCTGGTGGAAGACCACCTGGAGTTACAACTTCGTGGAGGACGAACGCAAGTGGAAGATGAACTGGATCGTGCTGGGCAACAAATTCCTGATGGGCCCGCTGGTGGTGGACGTGGACCTGATCAACCGCGCCCACTTCGACCAGCCGCACTTCTTCTTCACGGACTGGACCGTGATCGGGAAGGCCATCCTTTCGCTCGGGAAATGGAACCTCTGCACTAAGGTGGGCTACGAAAAGAACGATGCAGAGAACGTAGACGCGGCCGGAAACACCTACGATCTGGTGCTCCCGGCCGGGAATGATTATTTCTATTACGGCGCCGGCGTGGAATGGTTCCCGCTAGGCGGCGACCACCTGCGCCTCCACGCCGTGTGGTTCCGCGATAATCACGACAACGTCCACAACGTGGACCTGGGCATCACCTGGCGCTTTACCGTTTATAACCGTCGTTCAGGCAGCGCTGACTGATGTGGTCGATGCGGGCCTGGGTGTCCGGGTGCGAGGAGAAGAGGTTCGCCACTGCGCTCTGCTGCGCCTGGGTGCCGTTTTCGAGGGCCTGCATCTTTTCGAAGGATTTCACCATCGCCCACGGGTTCTTGCCGGCTTCACAGAGGTAGTTGTAGCCGTAGTCATCGGCCTCGGTCTCCATTGAGCGGGAGAATTTCGCGTTCAGAATCACCTCCGTGAGGGCGCCGAACTGCGAATCCGTGAGGGCGGCCATCTTGTCGCCGGTGGAGGCCAGTCCCTGCAGGGCGGCCGATGTGAGCATCTGCTTCTGCATCTGCTTGCGCGTATGGTGCAGGGCGACGTGGCCCATTTCGTGGCCGATCACGCCCAGCAGTTCATCGTCCGTCATCGCGTCCATAATACCTGTATACACGCGTACGCTGCCGTCCGCGCAGGCGAAGGCGTTGATTTCATTGTTCTTGTATACCTTGAAGTTGAGCGGCATCTCGTTCACGCCGTCCAGCTTGCTGGTGAGCTTGCGGAGACGTTTCGTATAGGCGTTCGTTTCCGGGAGCACCACGCTCTGGGCATCCAGCTGGGTAACGTACTGGCGGACGTATTCCACCACTTCGTCGTCCGAGAGCTGAAGGGCCTGGACGGCATACACGCCACCCTGGAGGAGGCGTTCCGAATTGAGGTTCTGCAGGACGCTGCAGGAAGATAAGGCGAGCGCGGCGGCCGCGATGAGGATGAGACGTTTCATAAGAAATGCGGTTATTTTCCGTAAAGTTACAAAAATGCGGGAAATTATCCTTAATTTTGTAAAGATTATGGGTTTGACCGAAGTACTCAATTCCCTTTGGGGGAAGCTCAAGGAAGCGCTCATGGCAGTGTTGCCGGTGAGCGTGCTTGTCTTCGTGCTGTCCATCACGCCCTGGACGGACATCACCCTCAAGGAACTGTATGTCTTCGCCGGCGCCACCATCCTGCTGGTGCTGGGAATCGCCTTCTTCAATCTGGGGGCCGATATGGCCATGACGCCTATGGGGCAGTACATCGGCGAGGGACTCACCAAGTCCAAGCGCCTGGGGCTGCTGCTGAGCGTGAGCTTCGTAATGGGGCTCCTGATCACCATCGCGGAACCGGACCTGGCCGTGCTGGCCGCGCAGGTAAAATCCGTGATGAACGGCGGCGTACTCATCGCCACGGTGGGCCTGGGCGTGGGCCTGCTGCTTCTTCTGGGCGTCGTGAAAATCCTCTTCCACGGAGACCTCACGGGCATGCTCCTGTACGGCTACCTGGCCCTTTTCTGCCTGGCGGCCCTTCTCATCGAGACCGGCCACGGCTCGCTCACGGCCCTTTCCTTCGACTCGGGCGGCGTCACCACGGGCCCCATCACGGTGCCTTTCCTGATGGCCCTGGGCGTAGGTATCGCGATGACGGTGGGCGGCCGGAACGCCAGCGAAAACAGCTTCGGCCTCATCGCCCTGTGCTCCGTGGGGCCCATCATCGCCGTCCTGGCGCTTTCGCTGGGCACTTCCGGCTCGCTGGACTACAGCATCCCGGACTATTCGATGGAAAAGATCCTCGAGGAAGGCCCGGCGGCCCTTTTCCTGGACACGATGTGGGACGTGGGAAAATCGCTCCTTCTGGTGGTGCTGGTCTTCTTCATCCTTCAGGCGGTGATGCTCCGGCTTCCCTTCTCCAAGATCGGCCAGATTATCTTCGGCATCCTCTACACCTTCGTGGGGCTGGTGATTTTCCTCACGGCCGTGGAGATGGCCTATATGCCCATCGGCTATAAGATCGGGACGCAGCTCGCGGCCGACAATCCCCTCCTGATGGTGGGCTTCGCCTTCCTCCTGGGGATGGTGGTGGTGCTGGCCGAACCTGCCGTGCACGTGCTCAAGAACCAGGTGGAGGAGATTACCTCCGGCGAGGTGACGGGGCCGCAGATGCTGGCGGCGCTGTCCATCGGCGTGGGCGTTTCCATCGGCCTGTCGGTCTTACGCGTCCATCTGGGATTCTCGGTCCTGTACTACCTGGTGCCCGGTTACCTGCTCTCGCTGGGGCTCTCGTTCCTGGTGCCGAAACTCTATACGGCCATCGCCTTCGACTCCGGCGGCGTGGCCAGCGGTCCGCTCACCTCGAGCTTCATCCTGCCGATGGTGATCGGGGCCTGCGTCTCGATGCAGGGCGCTCCGGCCGTGCTGGACTTCGCGTTCGGCGTGGTGGCGATGGTGGCGATGACCCCGCTCATCACCATCCAGATGCTGGGCTTCCGTTCCGTCGTGAGCGTGCGCCGGCGCAGCAACGCCGCGATGAAACGCATCCTGGAGAGCGCCGACGACCAAATCATCTACTTCGAATGAGCACTACCCGTAATATCGCGCCCGTGAAGCTGGAACTCCTGCTGGCCATCGTCCAGACGGAGAAGGCCAAGTATTTTTCCAGCCTCATCCAGTCGCACCAGGCCAACCTGCAGTTCTCGATGCCGGCAAAAGGGACCTCGCATTTCCTGCTCAGTTACATCGGCTATACGGAAAAGCCCAAGACGCTCCTGATGAGCGTGGTCCGCTCGGACGAAGCCGGCGGCCTCATCGAGCAGCTGGAGGAAACGTTCAATAAGGGGAAGGCCTATAAAGGCGTGGCCTTCACCGTCAAACTCACCAGCGTGATAGGCACCCTGGTTTATGGATTTTTAGCGAACGACGCGCGCGCCGTCGTAAAGGAGGAAGCATAGTATGGATAACAAGTTCGAACTCGTGGTCTGCATCGTCAATGCAGGTTTTTCCCAGAACGTGATGGCGGCGGCCCGCAAAGCCGGCGCGCGCGGCGGCACCATCCTCCGCGGCCGCGGCAGCGCCAACCCGGAGGCCGAGGAATTCTTCGGTCTCACCATCCAGCCGGACAAGGAGGTGATTCTCATCCTTTCCTCGGCCGAGGACAAGGACAAGATCATCAGCGCCATCTATCACGACAGCGGCCTCACTACGGAAGGCCAGGGCATCGCCTTCTCCCTGCCGGTGGAGCGAAGTACCACATTCATGAAAAGCGAAGAATAAAAGAATCCCCGGGCTCGAAACCCGGGGAATCTTGTATCCGTGTATCTTCGTTTAGATGAAGATATACTTGCAGATGAACAGGGCTGCGAGGATCCACATCGTGATGCTGATTTCCTTGAACTTGCCGGACAGCGCGTGGCAGAGCACGTAGGAGATGACACCGATGAGGATGCCGTCGGAGATGCTGTAGGCCAGGGGCATCATGATGATGCAGATGAACGCCGGAATGGCCTTGCAGTAGTCTTCCCAGTGGATGCTCTTGAGCGGAGACATCATCATCACGCCCACGATGATGAGGGCGGGAGCGGTGGCTGCGCTGGGGATGGCCAGGAACAGCGGGCTGAAGAACAGGGCCAGGCCGAAGCAGACGGCCACGGTGAGGGCCGTGAGGCCGGTACGGCCGCCTTCACCCACGCCGGAAGCGCTCTCCACATAGGTGGTGGTGGTGGAAGTGCCGAAGCAGGCGCCGAACACGGTGGCGATGGAATCGGCCAGGAACATCTTCTCCATTCCGGGGATGTCGTCCTTGCGGTTGCCTTCCGGAACGAGGCCGGCACCCTGGTGCACGCCGATGATGGTGCCCATCGTGTCGAACATATCGATGAACAGGAAGGTGAACACCACGGCCAGCATATCCCAGCTGAGGATGCTCCCCCACTCGAACTTGAAGGCGATGGGCGCGATGCTCGCGGGCGCGGAAACCACGCCGTTGAGCTTCGTGATGGCTTCACCGGTAGCGGGATCCTTGATCAGCAGGCCCAGGGCGGTGGTGGCGAGGATACCCCAAAGGATACCGCCGCGCACCTTGGCCATCACGAGGGCCGCGGTGATGAAGAGGCCGATCAGGCCCAGCAGCGCAGTCCCCTGGGTGATCTTGCCCAGGCCCACCAGCGTAGCGGGATTGTCCACGATGATGCCGGCGCCCTGCAGGCCGATGAAGGCGATGAACAGGCCGATACCGGCGCCGATCGCTTTCTTCAGCGTACCGGGAATGGCGTTCAGGAGCCAGCTGCGCACCTTCGTCACGGTGAGGATGATGAAGAGCAAACCTTCCAGCAGGACGGCCGTGAGGGCGAACTGCCAGCTGTGGCCCATCCCCAGGCACACCGTGAATACGAAGAAGGCGTTCAGGCCCATACCGGGAGCCAGGGCGAAAGGCTTCTTGGCATAGAGGGCCATCACCAGGGTACCGATGATGGCGGCCAGGGCGGTGGCGGTGAACACCGCGCCGCCGGGCATATCAAGAGCGCTGAAGATGCCGGGGTTGACGGCCAGGATGTAGGCCATCGTGAGGAAAGTGGTGATGCCGGCAAGGATCTCGGTACGCACCGAGTGCTTCGAGCTGTCGAACCCGAAGAGTTTTTCAAATGCAGGTTTCATAGAGCGCTTCTCCTATCCTAGAAGACCCATTTTGTACCGATGCAAGGACGAACCTTGAAGCCGTAGCTGCCCGCAAAATGGCAGGAGAGCTCGATTTCGGAACCGATATGGAAGTTCGGGCAACCGAACAGTTTGCCCACGTTGTACCAGATCTGCGGCTCGGAGATGAAGACGAACTTGGTTTCCTTACAAAAGTTCTCGCTGGTGGCTTCCTCGGCCCAGGCCACGTTGTTCTCGCCCCAGATATCGGCAAAACCGCTGAAGCGCAGACCTTCCACGCCGAAGAGATCCTGCATCCCCCACACGAAGGTGAACTGCACGGGGAGGTCGCTGGAGGCGCCGGCCCACTTGCTGAAGGTCTTGTAGAGAATCTTGAAGTTAAACGTGTTCCTGAAGTCGCTGCTGTGCAGGAAGTAGTCGATACCGAACAGGAAGTTCTGGTTGACCCCTACCAGACCGTTGTATTCCACCTGCAGGCTGAAATCCTTCAGCACCGGAACGTCGCCCCAGAAGTTCAGGCAGCGGGCAATCTCCATATAGGAGCTCGAGGGAGCAATGACAGCGTCCCCGCCATCGTCCTTGACGCCCTTGGCCTTGGCATAGTCATAGTCGATAAAGAAGAAGGTGTTGCCCCAGTTGTCGGCGTAGAAGCCCTCAAGGGTGGTGGTGAAGTGATTACGGCCTTGGCCGAAATCGTAGAAGGTTTGGAGGTTGGTTTGGGCTTTCGCTCCTTGAGCAAAGGCCAGGATAGCAACAGCTACCGCAAGAACAGTTTTTTTGGACATAAAACGTAGTTTATGGGTTGTTTTATAAAAGTTGCACCCGGCGCAGGGCCGGGTGCGATTATTCTATTTTCTGAGCGAAGGGTTGATTTCAAAATCCACCGCTTTGTCGCCCTGGGCGTTCGCCCCGAATTCGTAGTCCTTCCCCGGCAGGATGGCGTTCATAATCACGCCCACGAGGGCCGCGACCGCAAGGCCGCTGAGTTTCGTAAACCCGAGGTCGATGGCGCCAATCGAGTAGCTGATACCGATGGCGAGCACCAGGATGAGCGCCGCGATGATGACGTTGCGGCTCTTGGTGAAGTCCACCTGGTTCTCCACGATGTTGCGCACACCCACGGCGGAAATCATACCGTAGAGCACCAGGGATACACCGCCGATGGTGGCTGCCGGCATACAGGCGATGAGGGCGCTGAACTTCGGGCAGAAGCTGAGGATAATCGCGAATACGGCGGCGATGCGGATCACGCGAGGATCGTAAACCTTGGTGAGGTTCAGCACGCCGGTGTTCTCACCGTAAGTGGTATTGGCCGGGGCGCCGAACAGCGAAGCCAGCATCGTAGCCAGGCCGTCGCCCATCAGGGTGCGGTGCAGGCCGGGATCCTCCAGGTAGTTGATGCCCGTGGTGGAGGAGATGGCGCACATATCGCCGATATGTTCCATCATGGTGGCGAGGGAAATGGGCACGATGGCGATGATGGCGCTCACCACCAGGCCCCAGTTCGGGTTCTCGAACACGTGGAAAGCGGTGTTGTCCCAGTGGAAGGGGACGCCCACCCAGGCGGCTTCCTTCACGGCGCCGAAATCGCACAGGCCGAAGCAGGCCGCTACGATGTAGGAACCCAGCACGCCCAGCAGGATGGGGATAATCCGGATCATCCCCTTGCCCCAGATGTTGCAGACGATGATGATGGCGATGGCCAGCAGGGCGATCCACCAGTTCTGGTTGCAGTTGTTGATGGCGCTGCCGCTGAGCGTAAGGCCGATGGCAATGATGATGGGCCCCGTCACAATGGGCGGGAAGAAGCGCATCACCTTCTTGGCACCGAAAGCGGCAAACAGGCCCGCCAGGATGAAGTAGATGAGGCCGGCCGCAAACACGCCGATGCAGGCATAGGGCAGGGATTCCACTTGGCTCAGGCCTTGATCCGCTCCCATCGCCACCACGGCGGCGTAACCGCCCAGGAACGCGAAGGACGAACCCAGGAATGCCGGCACCTTCAGTTTGGTAAGGAAATGAAAAATGAGCGTTCCCAAACCTGCGAAAAGGAGAGTGGCGCTCATCGAAAGACCGGTAATGACCGGAACAAGGACTGTGGCTCCGAACATGGCGAACATGTGCTGGAGGCCGAGGGTAAGCATCTTGCCCTTACCAAGCGTACGGGCGTCGTAGATAGCTTGCTGCTTTTGTGTCATAAATATAATAGGTGTTAAGTGTTGTCCTATCCCTTCAGGCCTTTATGACCGGACAAAGATAGTTATTAAAATTTTTTAGGACAACACCTAACCCTATTTTTTTGAACAAAGTTTTCAACAATGGCCTACAGGCCCTTCCCGTGGCAATTTTTGAATTTGAGGCCGCTGCCGCAGGGGCAGGGATCGTTGCGGCCCACCTGCTTGTCCACGCGGACGGGCATCCGGGAGCGCTGCTCGCCGTTGGTGGTGAGCTGCGACGGGTCGTTGGTGCGGAGCTGGTTGTTCCGGCTGGGGGCGGCCGGGCGGGCCTCGCGGGCGTCATCGGCATTCCTTAAAGGAATAAACGCGCGCAGAAGGAAGGTGAGAACCTCTTCGTTCAGCTTTTCGAGCATCTCGGTGAAGAGGTTGTAGCTCTCGAGCTTATACACCACCAGCGGGTCCTTCTGCTCATAGGCGGCGTTCTGGACGCTCTGACGGAGGTCGTCCATATCGCGCAGGTGCTGCTTCCAGTAGTCGTCGATGTAGTAGAGGACGATGTTGCGGCTTAGGGCGCGCACAATCTCGCGGCTTTCCGTCTCGTAGGCCTTCTGCAGGTTCACGCTCAGGGTGAGCTGCTTCTTGCCGTTGGAGATGGGGATGGCGATGTTCTCGTACATCTTGGCCTGCTTCTCATAGACGGTCTTGATGACGGGATTCACCTTTTCCACCATCGTGTTCATACGGCGGTCGTAGACCTCCTGCATATGCCCGGCCAGTTTGTCCGCAATCTCGCGGGGCTTGGCATCGGCATAGAACTCCGCGTCGAAGCCCGGGTCGATGGAGAGCTTCGCGATGATGAACTCCTCGAATTCTTCGTAGGGCATTCCCTCGGCCTGTTCGGCCAGGATCATCGCGGTGTCCTGCATCATATTCTGGATGTCGATCTCGATGCGCTCGCCGGAGAGGGCGTTGCGGCGACGGGCATAGACGGCCTCGCGCTGATAGTTCATCACGTCGTCGTACTCCAGGGTGCGCTTGCGCCAGCCGAAGTGGTTCTCCTCCACCTTCTTCTGGGCGTTCTCGATGCTCTTGGAGAGCATTCCGCTCACCAGGGCTTCATTGTCGGCCATCCCGAGCTTGTCCACCACGCCAGCGATGCGCTCGGAGCCGAATTTCCGCATCAGGTCGTCTTCCAGGGAGATGTAGAAGCAGGAGCTTCCGGGGTCTCCTTGACGGCCTGCACGGCCCCTCAACTGACGGTCCACGCGACGGCTGTCGTGCCTTGTTGTGCCGATGATGGCGAGGCCGCCAGCCGCCTTCACCTCCGGGGTGAGCTTGATATCCGTACCACGGCCGGCCATATTGGTGGCGATGGTCACCTTGCCCTTCTGGCCCGCCTGGGCCACGATTTCGGCTTCACGGGCGTGCTCTTTCGCGTTGAGGACGTTGGCCTTGATGCCGCGCATACTCATCATACGGGCCAGGAGTTCCGAGGTCTCCACGTCGGTGGTACCCACCAGGACCGGACGGCCGGCGTTGGAGAGTTCCACCACTTTATCGATAACGGCGTTGAACTTGCCCTTCTTGGTCTTGTAGATGATGTCGTTCTGGTCGTCGCGGATGACGGGCCGATTGGTGGGAATCACCACCACGTCCAGCTTGTAGATGTCCCAGAACTCCCCGGCCTCGGTCTCGGCCGTACCGGTCATACCGGCCAGCTTGTGATACATACGGAAGTAGTTCTGGAGGGTGATGGTGGCGAAGGTCTGCGTGGCGGCTTCCACCTTCACGTTTTCCTTGGCCTCCACGGCCTGGTGCAGTCCGTCGCTCCAGCGGCGGCCTTCCATAATACGGCCGGTGGACTCGTCCACGATCTTGACCTTGTTGTCCACGATCACGTAGTCAACGTCCTTGGTGAACATCGCATAGGCCTTCAGGAGCTGGATCACGGTGTGTACGCGCTCGCTCTTGAGGGAGAAGTCCTCCATCAGGGCGTCCTTCTTCTCGGCCTTTTCCGCCGCGCTGAGGGAGGCGTCGTGGGTGATTTCCGCGATGGCGGCGCCCACGTCCGGGAGCACGAAGAAGTTGGGGTCGCTCACGCTGCCGGCCAGGGTATCATGGCCTTTATCCGTCATATCCACGGAATTCAGCACCTCGTTGATGACGAAATAGAGTTCGTCGGTCACCTGGGGCATCTCACGCTCGTTGTCCTGCATAAAGTAGGCTTCGCTCTTCTGCATCAGGGCCTTCATTCCGGGTTCGGAGAGGAACTTGATGAGGGGCTGATACTTCGGCAGGCCCTTGTAGCAGCGGTAGAGGAGCTTGCCTCCTTCGGCCTCGTTCCCTGCGGCGATGAGCTTCTTGCTCTCGTTCAGCGTCTGGTTGATGAGGGCGCGCTGTTTGGTATAGAGGTTCTCCACATAGGGCCGATACTCCATAAACTGGTCGTCCCCGGAGGCCTTTTCCATCGGCCCGGAAATGATGAGGGGCGTACGGGCGTCGTCGATGAGGACGGAGTCCACCTCGTCCACGATGGCATAGTGGTGCTTGCGCTGCACGAGGTCGCTTACGCGGGCGCACATATTGTCCCTCAGGTAGTCGAAGCCGAACTCGTTGTTGGTGCCGAAGGTGATGCTGCATTCGTAGGCCTTTCTTCTTGCGTCGCTATTCGGCTGATGCTTGTCGATGCAGTCTACGCTGAGGCCGTGGAACATATAGAGCGGGCCCATCCACTCGGAGTCACGCTTGGACAGATAGTCGTTCACGGTAACCACGTGCACGCCTTTTCCGGCCAGGGCGTTCAGGAACACGGGCAGGGTGGCGACCAGGGTCTTACCCTCACCGGTGGCCATTTCCGCAATCATACCGCGCTGCTCCTTATTGGTCTTCACGCCGCCGTTCAGGACGATACCGCCGATGAGCTGCACGTCGTAGTGCACCATATCCCAGGTAATCTCGTTGCCACCGGCCTGCCAGTGGTTGTGCCAGATGGCTTTGTCGCCTTTGATCTCCACGAAATCTTTCCCTTCCGCCGCCAGCTGCTTGTCGAATTCGCTGGCGGTGACCTCGATGCTTTCGCTCTCCGCGAAACGCCGGGCCGTGGACTTCACGATGGCGAATGCCTCCGGCAGCACCTGGTTCAGGATCTTCTCGATGGCTTCATCCTCGTCCTTCACGAGTTTGTCGCTCTCCGAGGCCAGTTCTTCCTTCCGGGCCACGGGGATGTCCTGCTCCAGTTCCGCCTTGATGGCGGCGATGCGGTCCTCGAAGGGTTTTTCCACTTCCCGGATCTGCGCTTTCAGCTCTACGCTTTTGGCTCTGAGTTCGTCGTTGGAGAGTTTGTCAATATCCGGATATACGGCAAGGATTTGGTCCAGCACCGGTTTGATGGCTTTCATATCCCGGTCGCTCTTGGTACCAAATATTTTTTTCAGTATGTTAGCAATGGCCATATGGCGGTTGTTTTAATCTTACAAATGTAGCGAATTTGCCGCTATTCTACAAATCGTATTCCCGCGCGGAGTTGCTGCCATTCTGGCAGGTGCTTACCTTCACAGCATTCCCCCCATCCCCACCACCACCGCACGCGCTAAAGCACACTTTCCGCGTTCTGTGCAACCTTTCGTGCTTTAACGCCCCATTTTCTCCCGGCTAAAGCACACTTTCCGCGTTCTGTGCAACCTTTCGTGCTTTAGACGCAACCGCGGCACCTCCTGCGTTGTGGCGAGTTGATGGGCCTTATGCGTCAGCCTGCGGGCACTGCAACCCTTGAATGAATTCGTGCCACACTACAACGCTGAAGCAGGTGATGATGTCGGATTATAGCACTGAGGCAGAAGTGTCCGTCAGCTATTCGCAGCCCGATTGTTTTGGGCGCGCCTCGCGGGCGCAGGCCAAAATGATTGGGCAGCCAAGCCGGGAGGGGCGGCAGGGGGCGAAGCCCCGGGCACAATGCGACCCTTTCCCGCTACTTTAGCGGCGGGCGGCACGAACGGCGGGAAGCTGGGAACAGATCTGGCGGAAGGCCCTGAACACATTCAGGCTTCTGTATTTGATGGCTTTAACAAGCGTGTAGAGGCACACGTACAGGAACGAGGCCCAGCGGGGACGGTTGGGATCGGCCAGCCGAACGAGCGACGCGCTGCGGTAATTGCGTTCAATGAGGCGGTCCTTGCTCTCCGGCCGATTGGCACGGTCGTGAACGGCGCGGGCCTCCTTCACGACACCGATCTTCCAGCCCTTGTACCGCGCCCGGTTGCACCAGTCATCGTCCTGCCCATACAGCGGGAACAGCTCCTCGTTGAACAGCCCGATCTCCTTAATCGCCGTTGTGGGCACCAGCCAATGCGCCGCCATTACGCGCTTCACCGAAATCGGTTCAAGCTCCGCCTTGGACCTGGTCCAGCCACTTTTTGGACTAGGTTCAATAATATCCCCTGGACCTGGTCCACCGACTGTGCCTCCCAGGCCCGTAGAATCCACACCTGCTGGACCTGGTCCAGCCCCTAAAATCGAACCTCGTCCATTTTTGCCCTGGACCTGGTCCACCGGGACATCAATTCGGGGAAGAATACGGCCGAACTGCTTATCCAGATCCTCATAGCCATCGGTCATCTGGAGGGGGCTGAGGACGGCGAATTCCGGATGGGCCGATGCAGCAGCGAGAAGGATATCGAGGGCGCCTTCCTCCAGCCAGGCGTCCTGGTTCAGGAGGTAGACATAGTCGTAGCCGTGGTCCAGGGCGTACTGGAAGCCCATATTGTTGGCTTTTGCGAAGCCGACGTTCTCCGCGCTGCGCACCAGATGCGCCTGCGGGAACCGGGAGGCCACAAGGTCCACACTCCCGTCCGTGGAATCGTTGTCCCAGACATAAAGGTCGGAACACACGGACGAAAGGCAGCGCTCCAGCCAGGGCGTGCCGTTATAGGTGACTACGATGACAAGAACGCGGCTCATACCTTGAACTTCCGGAAGATTTCTTTGGGCGTCTTTTTGGAGAACACCGTTTTCATTACGTTGCGGGCAACCAGCCTGGCGGAAGGGTTCTTCCGATTCTTGATCCACCTGGCGGCTTCCACGCACCAGATGAAGAGTTTCAGGGCGAAGGGCTCGCCGTAGAAAATGAGCGAACCGCGCACGCGGGCGGGCTTGATGGCCGATTCCCAGGTGGAAACCGTGCCGCCGGCCAGGTGCGTGATGGACACGCGGGAATCGGCCCACACGGTGTAGCCCAGCTCATTCAGCTTATGCCCCAGGGCGATGTCCTCCGGCGTGAAGAAAAAGCGCTCGTCGAAGCCGCCCACGCCTTTCAACAGCTCTGTCTTAATCAGGAAGCACGCCCCGTTCAGCGTATAGGTCCTGAACAGCCGACCTTTTCCGGAGCGCCGGATCTTGTTCCATCGCGACCGTTTGGCCTCATTCACCCAATGGAGGTAGTGGCGGGCATAGCGCCAGGCGCTCCAGGGTCCGCGGCCGCAGGTTTGGAGCTTGCCGTCCGGGAAGTAGATGGCGGGCGAAATGGCCGCGGCCTCCTGCGGCAGCTTTTCCAGGGCGGCCACCAGCTTGTCAATCACCGGCTCGTCCATCCGCGTATCGTCGTTGACGATGAAGCAGTATCGGCCTTGCACATAGGGCAGGGCCAGATTGTTGTTCTCCGCGAAGCCGCGCAGCTCCCGCGAAGGGATGAGCGTAACCTCGGGGTATTCCTCCGCGAAGCGTTCCTCGTCATCACGGGACCACAGATAGGCCACCACCAGGATCTGGAGGGCCGATTGGGTCATCACCAGCATCCGCTGCAGGCAGCTTTCCAGGTGCTCCTGCGGGCCGTGCATACAGACGATGATGACGCTTACCTCTTCCATAGCTTAACGACAATTAGGTACGCCGATGTGAAGGCGCTTCCGGACAATCCGCGCCAGGCAGCCCCGGAAAAGTTTCCAAGGGACTATGCCCTCGCGCTCGCAGAAAGCGGAAGCCGTAGAACGTGCGTCAGAACCTTTCTTCCGGCACATCATCCAGAGCCCGTAGAACGGATATAGCTTAACCCCACGCGCCTCGAACAGCTGCTGTACCCGCCAGTAAACGCCCAGGCGGTCCTCCAGGGAGCGGGAACTCCCAAAGTAATCCCGGCTCACGCTGCCGGGACGTTCCGTCACCACATACAGCGAAGAAGGGTCAAACGCCACGGAACGGGCGTTGAGGCCCACCAGGACCGAAAAACTGAAGTCGTTGGCGCAGGAGGTCTCGTCGAAGCGGATGCCCGCCCCGGAGACCAGCGAACGCCGCACCATCTTGCCCCAGGGTTCGGGGTAGCAGTAGCGGCAGTAAAAGTCAATGAGGGACGGCCGGGCGGCATAGCGGGAGAGACAGCGCAGTTTGTCGTTCTGCCGGGAGGATGGTGCTAGGGTATCGGAAAGAACGGCCCGCACCCCGAAGTACACCACATCGGCGGCCGAAGAAAAATGCTTGTCCAGCAGTTCGAAGGCATCGGCCTCGAAGAAATCATCCGCGTCCAGGAAGAGGAGCCACTCCCCTTTCGCCCGATCCAGCGCCTGGTTCCGCGCCCACCCGGCACCGCGCCGGGAGGCGTCCTGCACCGGGAGGACTTCTACATCGGCCCGCTCCGGAATGCTTCGGAGGGCACGCTCAAACAGCGCATCCTCCTCCACGTACGGAATAATGACGGAATAGCGGATCATCTTCGGAAAGAACGGACATAAGCCTTTTCACCCGGCGTGAGGCCCCAGAGCCAGACGCCCGAAGCGGAAGCCAGCAGCCCCACAAAAGCCACTACCAAAAAGCGCCACCAGCACACCGGCACCAGCCAGACCACCACACCCACGGCCAGCGCAGCAGGCAGGACGGCCGAGAACATCGGCAGGACGGCGGTGCGGAAATAGCGGCCGACGGGGAAACCCGTGTCGCGGTGGACCACCCACAGCATTGCGGCGGCTTTCAGCACATACACGCACAGGAAGATGGCATATCCCGTCCAGACGGGCGCGCCCAGGCGGAACGCCGCCCAGGTGAGCGGGAAGACCAGCACGGCGACGCCGCTGGTGATCAGATAATACTTACGGATGCGCCCGTGCGCCTGCTCCAAAATATTCAGCGTGCCGGGCGTAAAGTCAATCAAAAAGCAAAGCAACGTCAACTTGGTGAACAGCGCAGCCTCCGGCGGGACGGGCCCCAGCCACAGCCGCAGGATGGAAGAGGCATCCGTCAAAAACGGAATGGCCAGCACCCAGAGCACCCAGAAATAGTATTTGGAGCCCTTGCACACCAGGTCGAAGGCATAATCGCGCGAGCCGCCCACATAAGATTTCGTGAGCTGGGGATTCAGCGCCAGGGCGATGTTGGTAGCGAACTGACGCACCACCTGCTCCACTTTATCAGCCACCCCGCGGGCGGCGTTCATCCCCACCCCGAAGAAAATGTTCATCAGCTGGTTCACGCCCTGCGTGTTCAGCATATAGGCGCCGCTGCCCAGGAAGTTCCAGCCGGCAAAAGCGCCCATCTCCTTCATCAGGGCCGGCTCATAGCAGGGACCGCTGCGGGCCTCGCGGAAGCGGACGGCGCTGTAGACGGCATAGGCCCCGCGGGAGAGCAGCGCCACCACAAGCAGGAGGACGGCGTAGACCACGAGTTTATCGGCCGATGAATACCACACGCCGAAGGCCACTCCCAGCTTGAGCAGCCCTTCCAGCACGCTGATGAGCGCATAGGCGCCCATATGCTCGTGCGCGTTGATGGTGGCCGTGTAGGGCAGGCTCAGCAGGTCCAGCACCAGGATGATGGCCGATGTATGCAGCACCACGCGCGCCGCCTCCAGCCGCTCCGGCGGCAGGACCATCTTCGTATTGACGTACCACAGGCCCAGCGTTTCCGTGAGAAGGAGCACCAGCAGCCCGAAGAGGGCCATAATGCTGAGGCTGGTGCCGAAGATGCGCCGAAGCTTCCCTTCATCCCCTTCCCCCAGGCCCACGGTGATGTAGCGCGTGATGGCGCTTTTCACCGTGTTCATCACCAGGGTGAACATCGTCACCACACCGCCCACGGCGCTGTACACGCCGTAGTCCGTCACCCCGAGGGCGCGGAGGATCATCCGGTAGGTGAACAGGCCGATGACCAGCATCAGCCCCATACGGAAATACAGAAGGACGGTGTTCCGCGCGATCCTTCTGGAATTCTCCGATATGGTGGGTCCGTTACTCAGGTTTGTAAGAGTCTTTCAGCGCCGTGGTCTTGTTGAAGACGGGGTGCTCCGGCGTGGAATCCTTGTCCAGGACGTAGTAGCCGGTGCGCTCGAACTGCACGGCGATGCCGGAAGCGTCGTCCAGCAGCGCAGGTTCGGCCCAGCCTTTCCCCACCACCAGCGACTCCGGGTTCAGGAAGTCCTTGTAGTCCTTGTCTTCCGGCACCTGGGACATATCGGCCAGGGTGAAGAGGCGGTCGTAGTTGCGCAGTTCCAGTTCCTTCGCGTGGGCGGCCGATACCCAGTGGATGGTTCCCTTTACGGGCCGATACTCCGGCGAAGGATCGTAGGTGCAGCGGAGCTCCACCACCTCGCCGAGGTCGTTCTTGATGACCTCGTTGCATTTGACGATGTAGGTGTATTTGAGCCGCACCTCGCCGTCCGGCTTCAGGCGGAAGAACTTCTTGGGGGCGTCCTCCATAAAGTCGGCCCGGTCGATGAGCAGGTCCCCGGTGAAAGGCACGCGACGCTTGGCGCCCTCAGGATCCGCCGGATTGAGCGGGCAGTCGAACCACTCCACCTTGCCTTCGGGCCAGTTGGTAATGGTGAGCTTGACGGGGTCCTGCACCACCATATAGCGGTTGCTGCGCTCGTTCAGGTCCTGCCGCACGCACCACTCCAGCAGCTGGATGTCCATGAGCTGGTCTCGCTTGCTAACGCCAATCTTGTCGCAGAACA
>JAEEGL010928338.1_pt1 | contig 39774 bp, 23 predicted proteins | sample 9134231 | NCBI WGS metagenome assembly JAEEGL01 (sample SAMN16246548, study PRJNA631951) | gut metagenome | biome: gut microbiome; feature: rumen; material: fiber-attached | host: Bos | place: Iran: Karaj | collected 2018-10
AGTTGTTGAGTGGCGACAGAATCTTTTCGAACGTCTGATATTGGTAGAGAAACGCCGCAGAAATGCCAGTAGACTTATGCACAAAGTCAACGCCGCCACCGCCATTGTAGCCGTTGTAGTACGCCTCTACGTTGCTACCTCTAAAGCGATAATAGTCCGTACCTATGCCGGTATAGTGAAACGTTATTGGCTTGCCAAGGTTGCTGAAAAATTTCACTTCGTTAGTCTGTTTATATCGCATACCATTGGCGTGGATAGCTATTTCGTACTTATCGTAACTATTGTATGCAATGCCAATGTTGAACTGCAGTTCCGAAATGGAGTTGCGTGGGCGAGGGTCTATCTGTCGATATTCGAGACAAGCGCGATAGTTGGCGTCTATGCCTATGGAAAAATTCGATTCGCCGAGCGTATGTACGAGGCCTCCGCCAAATATGTAAGTCTGCGAAGTCAAATCGCCGCCCACGGTATCGCCCATTACGTACGGTGCGAGCAAACGGAAGTCGGACGTTTCGTTGTAGAGTACATTGATGCGTTTGCCAGCAATGAACCGAGCCTTGCCCCAAAGTGCAGAATGGCGTTTGTTCGTAACAGATTCGATATTTACGACGCCCAATCTGTCGCCACTTCCTTCTTGCAAGATTATGGCTTCATCTTCGTCTCTAAGGCGATAGCCAACAGCAATTGTTGTCTGGGTGTTGCTGTAGACATTGTGGCGCATCGCTGGATTGGTGTAGATGAGGTCGGGTGCGTTGTGGAGCTTGAAGTCGGCACTGTAATTAATACTATCCAACGTGGCGTATGCAACGTCTTGTGTAGGCGTCTGTGCATACGTATTAGCCACGAACGTTGTTATCAGAAATATGTACGAAAAATGTTTCATTCGCCTTTGTTGTCGACTTTTGTTACACCGTCGTAAGTAATATCTGTAGCGGCATCGCCATCGGCGTTAGTGGCTGAGTGCTGTTCCTCGATGAGCGAAGGTGTACATTTAGCATTGAAGTCGTTGGTGGAGTTGTTGGTGTCTTGTAGCACAACGCGCCCATTATCAACGCTCAGCACTTTGCGACGAACGCTCTTGAAGTAGCGAGTCTTGTCGTGGTTAACCGTGCCGCAATATGTCCAACCAGCATCGATACTCGTAGGCAGAATGTCCCATAGACGCACTGTTTCTATGCTGCAATTTACGCCATCGATAATCCACGAATTGGGAATTTTGTATGCTTCGCCAGTCATCTGAAACTCGCCAACATTTGTGCTGTTGATGTATTCGTAATCGTATTTATAATCAACGAGATATTTCTCTTTGGCGATGGTGTTTGGTATACGTACGAGTGCATACGATTTGAGACCTTGATTGTGAAGAGAGAAAATGCTCAATGAATAGCAGTACCACTTATCGAGGTTGGGCACAGACTCGCTATCGATGTCGGTATTTGAGGCTGATGTTGACTTGTCGTACCATTCAAAATCGGCGGCGCTAAGGTCAAACGAGTTGGGGTTTGTCGCCTTGTGGTCGATACCTATGTCGCAAATCAGAAAGCTCTCGCCGGGCTCCACTGGGTGGTCGGTGCCGCTTCCTGGAACTACGTAGAGCGCTTGAACAGCCATTGTGTCTTGGCGTATGTCGGGCGTGTAGTTGAACTTATTCGAAGATGTGAATTTCGACTCCACAATGCCCAAACCATCGGCATAGAGCGTTTGGTCGGTATTGTTGTATATTTTTATGTAGTTATCGCCCACGTACTGCGAATTGTTAGGGTAGAGTGTGCCGGTGAAGAAAATCTCCTCGATGATGAAGTCCGTCGAAGTGGCATTTATTACGTAAATATTTATCGAGAGCTCAGGTTTTGAGTCTGATATGGTTATTGAGGTTGCTTTGCCATACAACGAGTAGACGAGCGTATTTATTTTGGTAGAAGCGTTCACCTCCACGTCGTAGATGCCGGCAAGTAGGTCGAATTGGCTGTTGTAGTCTACCACGGTCTTTTCGTTCGTCGAAATGTTGGTAAATATGAGTGTTAGCGAATCGTACTCAATATTATCGATGTCGGCTTTTATAGTTATGCCGCTTGTGCTAATGTTGTGTACGATTGAAAATTCCGTGTTGTTATCGCTGCATGAAACTAATGCTGATCCCAAAAAAAGTGTTGCGAAAAATGATGTTCTAAGAGTCATTGTGCGTTAGATTTTTATTGTCATTTCCATGCCGAAATATGCCGACACGTTTCTACGAATTTTCACGCCATCGATGGTGTAGTCGGGCGTGTAGCTAAATAAACGATTTGCGAACATAGAAATATTAGCGAAATCTCGAATGCGTTTGGTCACTTTTAGGTTGACGTATAGCGCAATAGGAGTGGTCTTCTTGTTGTAATTTCCCTCAGGTAAGATGTCTACAAGGTTTTCGAGTATCGGATTGGCTGCCACAGCTGCAGCATCGTATGTATGTAGCTCGCCATCGTCGGCGCTGAGGTAGCTTGTAGGCGTGCCGTTGCGGCGCATTCTCTGCGTAGAAAGATACCACATTGTCTGCACTGCCGACGAGAATATCAACCCCAACTGCGGCACTTGTGTGTCGAACATCATGTTGGTGCTTAGCTGCTCATTATCGTAGCCGTCGTTCCAGTCGTATAGTCCTACATACATATCCGAAATCGCTGTGTTGTCTATCACGGCCGTTTCTTTCTTATACATAGGTCGACTATTTACGTATGTACTATGAAACCACGCTCCGCTCACGTGAATTGCGGTATATATAGGTTTTATGCGGCTCGAAGTAAATTCAAATTCCACTCCGCGTTTGTCTTGTCGACTGCCATTTTCAACTATATGATAGCCATCGAGTTTTTGCGTCACCTCGTAAGGAATGGCACTGAGTTCTGGCGCAGCGGTAAGTTTTGCCGAAACGATGGCGCTTTCGTCGTAATCTTTATATGTAAAAGCCTTGTAAATATTCGAGAAGCGGAAACCCGACGACATGCGCTCGTTGAAGTAACAAATCCACATTCTATTGCCTTTCAAACTAAGGTCGATGCGTGCCTCCCACTTAGTGTTGCGTGCTGCACGTATGTTGTAGTTCGTCTGGTCCATCTTGTAGCTCATCACATTGTAGCGGCTCAGTTCGGCGGGGTTCGTGGTGTTGTAGTATGCAAGCTGAGTAATATCTACGTAGTATGCATCGGGATACAGATAGTTGAGTGTAGGCATCTTGGTGGTTTTCCCAATGCCTGCCGAAAGCGTAACCGACAAACCGCCCGACGTTTGCGGATTGAGCGTCCACTGCACATTGACGCGAGGGTCTACATAGATATGGTTCTGCAAATAATATTTATGGTCGAGACCAGGCAACTGTGAAGTGCGCAAACCCACGCGAGCATTGAGCGAAGAGCGGTTCATACTTATGGTGATGTTATCCTGCGCGTAGAACCCGAGGTTATGCAACGCTGGTATGTCGCTATACTTACGTGGGCGCGTTCCCCAATCCGTTGCCGACAATGGATGCGTAAGGTCGTATTGCTGACCATCGCCAAAGTTTTTGGCAACCGACCATTCGCTGCCAATTTTTATGGTGTTTATAATGTCGTGCGTCGTGAGGTCGAAATCGGCGAATGCCTTTGCCATGGCGAAAAACGGTTTGCCATCGACATTCATGGTAGCCAAATATTGCTGGAATATTAAGTATGCATCGTGTTCGCCCTCTTCGCTACTCGTAGGTGCAATGGCTGCGCGCTGTGGCGAGATGAGTTTTTCGCGCTTCAGTACGTCGAACTGCTGACTAAGTTGAACGTTGGCGCCAATTTTCTTGAGCCATCCGCTTCCCGTGGGCGTCATTGCAAATCCACTTGCAATGCCAATCTTCTGATAGTGACTATCATACTTGTCAATATTACCATAATTCAGGTCGGGGTCTTTCTTGGTATTGTCGAACGAACCCGAGTAGTCGAGCGCGGGCGTTAGCTCATAAGTAGCGAAATTGGTGCTGCGGTTAAGCGTAAGGCGAGTGGATATGTTGGCGCGCTTATAATTCTTGAGTGGGTCGCGAACATCGTCGTGCGCGAAGAGTAGGTCGGCATTAATATTTATAATACTATTCGTATCTATAGAAAAGCCCTTGCCAATGGCGAAAAGTGTGCTTTGTCCGTCGGCTTTGAAGCGCGCAGTGAAAGGCGTTGCGCGGCGAATCTTTTTGATGTTCATCACGCCGCTCGTCAGGTTGCCGTACTCCACCGAAGGAATGCCGCGAATCACCTCTACACTCTCGATGTCGTCGGTAGATATGGAGCGAAGGTCCACGCCGCGGTTGGTGTTGTTCAGTTTGTTCTGCTCATCCGAAGGCATGTATTGCAAATTGGCATCGGTCGACAAAGTGGCGCCATCGACCACCACGAGCGTGCCGAGGGCGTGAGTGCTATATAGAGAATTATTCGTTTTATCGCCGGTGCCTGATATGTATCCCGTCTCGCGAAGTGCGGGCGAGTTGACTTGCGTGAGCGTTGGTGTTTGCGAGATGCCGCCCGGAAGAAGTTCCATAAGGTCGCTGATACTTGTGGGCTGAAGCTGTTGCATAGCATCGCGGCCTATGTACGACGTGGAGCTAATCTTTTTCGACTCCGAAGCTGTCACCACCACTTCGCGCAACTGTTGCTTCTTCTCGGTCATCTTTATACTTATGGTGCGGTCGGCCACGATGTCGGTCGTCAGAGTGAAGGTCTCGTAGCTGATGTGAGAAACCACTATTTCGCACTTGCCTTTGTCGACCGTAAAAACGGCATAGCCATTCTCGTCGCTGATGTTCATAGCCGGCAGACCGTTTGCCATTTTTATATATACAGGCACATCGGCGAGCACAATGCCATTGCTGTCGGTGATATGTATGCGAAGCACTTCGGCACACACGTTCAACGACGCTAACAGCGTAATTATGAGTATGTATAAGTATTTATTATTCACGTATGCAAAAATACGCAAGTTTATTCACCTTCGTCAATACCGATAATTGTCTATTTGTTGGATAGTTGGCTAATAGTGAACGATGGTTAGTAAAAAAAATCCTCGTAAGCTGTGCAGCTTACGAGGGCTACTTTTTCCCCTTTAGCGTTCGAACTATCACAGCTCGTAACGATAGTATAACTAAAACTAATTATTGTCCAGTGCGTAATCACTACACAACTAGAAATGTATCTTGCTTTTGTTCATGACGCAAATTTAGTTTCCCATCTCTTGTTTTCCAAAATGAACAAAGCGTGTGGATTCATTCAAAATAAGTGGTGGTTTGCAAAATTTTTATATTGCAGTCGCATTTGTTACAATTAGTAACTATTATAGCGTTTCATAATACCTAATTGTAGGTATACTTCTGTAGGGGCTGTTGTAAATATTTTTGTAATAAATTTTTTAGTGAATATGTTTGGGTCAAGACACATAATTATCGGCTTAGTAGCAATTCTTACAGTTGCTGGTTCGCAAAACGTTGTAGCACAAGATTTTGTGTATAACTTTTCGTCGCCTTTGTTGTCGGTCGATAGCACGGGCCAATACACTCGCACTACTTTTTGCGAAGTTGTAGCAGGTGCCGATGGAAAGTTTTTCTCGCTTGGCTACTTTGGCAATACAACCAAAACTCGCGAGGCGACGTTATTGGGCACCTCGGTGGCATCGCCAGTGGCGTACAATTACCATAGCAATTTATACAACAAAGCTCTCATACTTACCAAACACGATGCGCATGGCAATGTAGATTGGCAAGTTTCGTCGGCAGAAGGCGATATGTATGGAGGCAGTGTGGCATCGACGTCGGACGGCGGTTGTGTGTTGGCGCTGAAGTTGCGCTACGAGAATGAAAGTGAGTATGTGAGCAACGTACTTATAGATTTGCGTGATGCAAGTGGCGCTTCTACGAAAGTCACTGCCGATTGGGATGCGAGCGTATTCACCGATGGCAAATACCATCGCATATATTATCCTGTGCTTATCAAGTTGGACGCAAACGGCAAAGTGGCTGCTACAAAAGTGTTTTCGTCGGCACATGCGGTAGCACCCAAAGCAAGCGATTACTATGCATATGGTTGCACCGATGGCTTTGAATTACAAGATGTCTGCACAGACGACGATGATAATGTGTATGTGGTTGGCTACCAGCGCGAAGCACTAATCGTAGATGGCGATACCATCGAAGCTCATAATATAAGCGAATGGGTCGGCAACCCTCAACATGCTTGTGGTTCGTCGTTCGTAATAAAATTCGACAATAATCTCAATTATGTGCGTCATCTCTCTTCGCAGTCCGAAGCTACGAATGATCAGGCAAACCACATTGCCTATCGAGATGGTAAACTCTATTTGACGGGTTATGTGAAGGCGCGCAAGACGTTTAGCATTGCTGGCGCAACAGATGCCTATGCTGATGCAGCACCTGGCGAGAAATCTGAACTTTGGCTTGCGTCTCTCAATGCTGCCGATTTCTCGGTTAATTACCTGAAGATTTATGCCTCTGAGTATGTAGATAAGGAGAGGACAGAAGGCAATAAAGTCGATGTGCAGTTCGTTGAGCCGAGCAACGACAATAAATACGTATACGTAGGCGGCTATATCATGCGTGCGGGCTTCGTCACTAAGGATGGAACGAGCGTTCTGCCCGGCGAAGAATCGAAAAACTGTGGTTTTGTGGTTCGCATTGCCGCAACAGATGGCGCGCTCGAGAAATGCTATGCAAGCCAAGCGGGCATAAGTATGATTTCTAGCGCGTCGCCCAATGACGATGGCTCGTTCTGGGCGTACGGCTATGATTGGTCTGCGCTGAGTGCTGGCGACGTGATTAGAGCATACTTATTCGATAGCAATTTTGACGTGAGCCAAAGAGCGACGCTGCTCACACAAAATGCTATGGCAACAGCGAAATCGATGGCGCGCGTAGACAACGATTTTGTATTCCTAGCCATAGTTGCCTCGCAAAAAAGCAACAAGGTGGCTTTCCTCAATACCGATGAGTCCATCGAACCAACAACAGAATACACAGCAGTGGCGTTTGGCTACAGCATTGCTGGCGGTGAGTCGGCACTATACACTCCAGTTGATAAAATTGAGAGTAGTAGCGATATAAATATTTACGCTCACAACCACGCTGCGCACATAATAGGTGCTGCTGGCGAAGTGGTGAAAATTTACGATGCACGAGGCACGCTTATCCGCACCGCACAACTTGCTATCGCTCGTGAGGCTGTAACGCTATCGCCTGGGTTATATATAGTTAGCGTTGACGGCATAAATAAGAAGATAACTATCCAATAAAAAACAACTCAACAGAACATATATGAACAAAACAATTACACATTTTATTTTGGCTGCTTGCGCAATGACCGTAGCAAGCGCTGCAAAGGCAGATTTTACGCCTACGCGAATCTCGGCAACTGACACTTTAGTGGTTGACCAAAGAGCGAATGATAAAACTTATGCCATTCAATTTGGTTATTCGGCGGCGCTCGCTGGGGGGCAAGCGTTTGTAGGGGCAGGAGCAGGTGCGGCAGTTGGCGCCGACAAAGGCAGCCATACCGTATACGTATATGATATTGATGAAAATGGTGCAACGACGTTGTCTCAGAAAATAGTTGAGCCAGAGCCTGCTAATTTCTTTGGTTGGGCAATTGCTGCTTCAGATAAATATTTGGCTGTATATGCTTCAGGAACAAAGAAGCTATATGTATATGAAAAACAGTTAGATGGCAAATGGACTTCTGAGCCTGTGATAACCACTGGTGAGCTGTCGAACTACTATTTTGCACTCGATGGAGACCGATTGGTTGTAACGGAGAATAATGTCGTAAGTATACAGAAAATCACTAAAGCAGGTGAAGACTCGTATACTTTGGAGAAAGAGGTTATTGCAGAAGGCGAACTGAAAGTTGAAAACCAAAATGCCATCAATATAAACCCGAATGCTGGTGTAGCCATCAGTGGCAATAATTTGCTAATAAACAAAAAGAACGATGGCGCCTATTTCTTTGAATATACGGAGTCAGGATGGACTCAGACAAAAAAAGTAGACAACACTGGCTTTGCGGCTAATAGATACAAAACAGTAGCTATAAGTGATAAATATGCTTCGATTGCTACAGGCGATAAATCTTTTTTGGTCGTAGAAAAAACTGCGGATGGATGGGCTAATGCTGAGCCTATTTCGCTGCAAACCCAAAACATAAGAAAACCAGTTACTACGGTTATAAACGGGAACTTTATAGTTGTTACAGAGACAGCAGGAACATCTACAGCTGTAAACGATTATTACGCTGAGTTCTACACTAAGGTAGATGGAGAGTGGACATTCGTGAAATATGCGGCTCAACTCAATGTGCCATCGGGCATTGCTATGGATTGTGATTTTGATGGACAATACTATTTGGCTTCCGCTAATACCACAGTCGTAAATGATGTTGCAAATGTTGGTAAAGCATATCTATATAATTTTATCACCGACATCGACTACACTATTGTCGAGCCAAAGGATTTAGACTACAATGGCGAGCCTCAAACGCCTACCTTGAAGGTAAATGTGGCTAAAGAGTACAATGCTAACGTTACCTATAGCACCACAGCCGACGGTGTCTATACGGCTGAACTTCCATCGTATACAGAAGCAGGCGAATATACCCTATTCTACAAAATAGAGGCTGAAGGTTACTCTACCATTGTAGAGTCGGTTACGTTCAACGTAGACCAAGTAAAACCATTGGTTGTTACCGCGGCATGCGAAGTGGAGTTTGCCAAAGCTCAGGTGCGTGCAGAAGGCAAGAATGTTATTGTAGAGAATGCTGTAGAGAAGAGCATCAATGTGTACAACATAGCTGGCTCGCTCGTCTACAGCAAAGCATCGGCCGGTGCTAAAGAGGTTATCGCGCTCGATAAGTCGGGCATATACATAGTAGAGGTTAACGGCACAGCATCAAAGGTTGTAGTGAAATAATAAGTTGCAAATAAGAGCGTAAGGCTGTCACTTTTGTGGCAGCCTTTTTCTTTTCAGTGGTTATAAACAAAATAGGACAGCCTCGAAAGACTGCCCTACGTATGTATTTATAACACTTTAGTTGTTACTTTATAAGTCCTCTGCGACGTAGCTCCTCGAGATCTTCGGGAGTATCTATAGATAGACTTTCGAGCTTCGTTTCGAGCACGCGGATAGAGTAGCCATTCTCGAGCCAACGTAGCTGCTCGAGCGACTCGCATTTTTCGAGTGTGCCGCGGTCGAGCTTAGTTATTTTTCTAAGTATGTCGGTGCGATAGCCGTAGAGACCAATATGGTTGTAGAATTTATGCTTGAGGTGCCACTCGTCTTCGTTTTCGCCGCGTAGGTATGGAATAGGCGAACGGCTGAAGTAGAGCGCGAGGTTGTCGTTAGACACTACGACCTTTGGCTTGTTCGGGTTGAAGAGGTCGCCTTTGTTATCAACGGGTTTTATGAGTGTAGCAATTTCGGTTGTGTCATCGTCGAACGAAGAGGCGAGGAGAGAAATCTGCTCGGGGTTGATAAAAGGTTCGTCGCCTTGGATGTTGAGCACGGCATAGAACTTCTTGCCAAGCGATTTCTCAACCGTTTCAAGAGCTTCGGCGCAGCGGTCTGTTCCGCTCTGGTGCGTAGAGGCGGTCATAACTACGTTGCCGCCAAATTTCTTCACAGCCTCGGCAATGCGATCATCGTCGGTAGCTACGTATACATCGGGCATCACTTTGAGCGCTTGCTCGGTGACGCGTTGAATCATAGGCTTGCCACCAATGTCGGCTAATGGCTTACCAGGAAAACGACTCGATGCATAACGCGCTGGTATTAAGCATAATATACTTTTCATGATTGATTGTTTTTTCAGCGGCGAAGATAAGTATGAATTACGAATTACGAGTTACGAGGTTTGGAATAAGAGTATTGTAGATGGAATTTGTATTTAGTCGTTGGAGGGGATTTGCAATTAGTAGACGCAAAGAAATGTGTTAATTTTGTCAACAAATTTTTACACAATGAAACAACTAATCTTGTCGCTGTTGCTCTTGCTGGTGGGCATAAATATTTATGCTGGGCAGCTAAAGTACTTCAACAGCGAGCAACGCGGTCTGTCTAATAGCCTTATAAACCAGATTGTTCAAGATAAATATGGATATATATGGATAGCCACCGAAGATGGAATAAGCAAGTTCGACGGTTCGGAATTTGCCATCTATCGCGCTGATGGGCGAAGAGGTGCGCTGCGCCATAACTATGTACGTACTATCTACGAAGACCATTCGGGCCGCCTATGGATAGGTACGATGGACGGCATACAGACCTACGACTACGCCACCGACTCGTTTGTGGATGTGGTGATGATGTCGGGCAGCGACACCGTTTCGGCGCACGTCACTTCGGTATGCGAAGGCACCGATGGCACTATATACATAGGAACTTCGGGCTGCGGCGTGCTACAATTCGATGGCGAAGTTTTCCAACGCATAAAGAATCTTTCTACTATCGATTTCGTGTCGTCGGTTATAATCGACAATCGCGGATATTTATGGATAGCGGCGTTCAACAAGGGCGTCTACAAATGCAATCCGTCGAGCGGCGAGGTGATGAAAATAGCTATTCCTAATAGCTACAAACTTGCCGAAAACGCTTTCCTGCTGCAGATTGACAACCTCATATATTTATGCAACAACGATAAAGGTCTTTTCAACGCAAGGCTCTCCGACGATGCCTTTAGCGTCTGCCATGAATTCGATGGCATACTTAAGCCCAACGATGTAGTATCGGCGCTTGCTTCCGATGGTCATAATATTTATGTGGGCTTAGACGGCGGCGGATTGTACGTATTGAAAAACGGCGAGCCTCAGCGCGTAGAACTTTATCTGCCGCAATTCTACTTCGACAAGACCAAGATTCACTCTATTTTCTTCGACAAGAGTGGCAATATGTGGCTCGGACTTTTCCAGAAGGGCATTGTGCTCGTAACCAAGAGCGATGCCGAGTTCATCAACTATGGATACAAGCCCAGTACGCGCTACAATATTGGTTCGTCGTGCGTGATGTCGGTGCGTACGGCTTGCGGAAAACTTTGGCTTGGCACCGATGGCGACGGTCTCTACGAGATAGATAGCAAAGGCAACGCTAACCACGTTTCGGCCAACGTGCCAACGACCATAATGAATATTGAGCAGCTCGGCGCCGACAATATCCTACTCGCAGGCTACTACGACGGATTGATTCGCTACAACGTAAATACTCATAGCACCGTCGACATGAACGCCGTGCTGAGCGATGCCAACAAGAAGTACAACAAACACATAGCCTGCATAGAGCGCGACAGTCGTGGCGACATTTGGATAGGTACGTATGGCAGCGGCGCATTCCGCATAGACAAAGATGGCGTAGCGCGCAGTTTCGAATCGACGTCCGAGAAACTCGACTATGAGCGCAATGAGCCAATAAACAACTGGATTGCAGCCGTTTGCGCTAAAGATGATTATGTATGGCTTGGTACGTTCAAGGGCGTTTGCTGCTACAACTTGAGCCAAGATCGTTTTGTGGATATTCCTGCCGCGCTGAAAAATGCCGTTGGGCAAGCTACCGTTTCGGATATTACCTACGATAATGATGGAGTGTTGTGGATTGCAACAAGTTCGGGTGTAATTAGTTACAATAGTAAAAATGAGAAAACACACCGATACACCACCGAAGATGGCTTGACCTCTAACGTGGCTGTTGCCGTGGCTGCCGACTCGCTCAATCATGTGTGGGTGTCGACGCACAATGGCCTTTCGTGCATAAAGACCAGCACCATCGATAATTACTACTATCAGAACGGATTGCCTTGCAACGAATTTTCGCGCAGTGCCGTAACTACCATCGACGACGGCCGTATGGTGTTTGGCGGCGTGTCTGGCGCAGTGATTTTCAATCCTTATGAAATACGAAACGAGTTTACCATCTCCGATGTGCAAATCACGCATTTCTATCTGAATGGTCGTGAGATACGCTACAACGACACCTCGAACGGCAAATCGATAGTCGATAAGGCCATCATAGATGCGCAGAATTTTGAGTTCGATTTCTCGGAGCGCTCGCTTGCCATCTCGTTCTCTACGTTCGACTTCTCGCTCACCGAGCAGATTCGCTACGTATATCATCTCGAAGGCTTCGACGACAAATGGCACAGCACCAACTATGGCGAGGCGACAATAAGTTTCACCAATCTGCGCGAGGGCGAATACAAATTGCTCGTTTATGCTCGCAGCGGAAATGTATCGTCGGCACAACGTGAGTTCTTCATTGTGGTGCGTCCGCCTTGGTGGAAAACTACGTGGGCTTTTGTGCTATACGTATTCATATTCATATTTATGACTGCGCTAATAGTTATGCTGTGGCGCGCACGCAGAGCCATACGTATAGAGATAGAGAACAGCCAGCGTCAGCAGCAGATTGATGAGGCGCGCTTCCAACTCTTCTTCAATATCTCGCATGAGATACGTACGCCGCTAACACTCATAATTAACCCAATAAAAGATTTGCTCGAGCAGAGCTCCGATAAGGATAAAAATCGACACGGATATGAACTTATTTATAGGAATGCTCAGCGAATACTGAAACTTATCAATCAGATGCTCGATCTTCGCAAGATAGATAAAGGTCAGATGGAGCTAAGTTTCAAAGAGGTCGAACTCGGCGAGTTTGCAAGAGGCATCTTGTCGTCGTTCGAATCGGTGGTGGCTTCGCATAATATTTCTGTGGAGGTGAATGTCCCAGATGGAGGCGTCACTGCCGAGATTGATGCCGACAACTTCGATAAGGTGCTATATAATATCTATTCGAATGCCTTCAAATTCGTGGCCAACAATGGCACAATCCGCGTAGATATAAGCACCGATGGCACATTGGCCACCATAGCCATCACCGACGATGGCACAGGTATCGACAATGCACAGCTCGATAAGATTTTCTCGCGTTTCTACCAGGCTAAGAACATACGCGTGGCTGGCTACACAGGCACTGGCATAGGTCTGCACCTGGCGCGCTCGATAGTCGAACTCCACAATGGCACTATCAAGGCTGCCAACCGCACCGATGGCCATTCGGGCGCAGTATTCACTATAACTATTCCGCTGAAACATAGTGCAATAGAGACTGTTGAGGAGGATGAGATTATAGATGATATAGAGACGGAAGCCGAAGAGACTACCACCGCCGAGCCAATGCAACAAGCTACGCCAATGATGGTTATAAATCAGCATCCGCATTTGCTCATTGTCGACGACGAAGATGAGATAAAGCAGTACCTCAAAGACCAGTTTGGCACCGACTACAAGGTGACGGTCTGCAGCAACGGCAAAGAGGCCTACGACATTTTGCTGAAAGAACAGGTGGACATTGTCATTTCCGATGTTATGATGCCTATTATGGACGGCCTGACGCTGACGAAAAAGATAAAATCGAACATAAATATCAACCACGTACCTATAGTGTTGCTCACCGCAAAGCACAGCGACGAGGATATGAACAAAGGCCTACTCACAGGCGCCGATGCATATATACCAAAGCCCTTCGACGTGGAGATTTTGCGCAATACGGTGGCTGGAATCATAGAGAACCGCCGAAGAATAATGCTGCGCTATTCCGCTACAAACGAGTCGGCTACAAAGAAAAAGGTCGAGCTAAAGTCGAGCGATGAGGTGCTTATGGAGCGCATAACTAAGTATATCGATGGTCACCTTGCCGACCCAGAGCTCACCGTGGAGACGCTCGCCGACGCCGTTGGTTTGAGCCGCGTGCATCTGCATAGGAAACTCAAAGAACTTGTTGGTCAAAGCGCGCGCGACTATATTCGCGGCATTCGTTTGCGTCAGGCTGGCATATTGCTTGGCGAAAAGAAACTGAATGTGTCCGAAGTGGCGTATGCGTTGGGCTTCAGCAATTTGTCGCATTTCAGCACAGCGTTCAAAGAGTTCTATGGCATGTCGCCTAAAGAGTATATGAATAGCCACATAAAGAATGGACAATTGATGGTAGATAATTCACAATTAGACAATTGAATAAAGATGATGAAATACATTTCCCGAATTGGTTTCGTGCTGTGCATATTTACGGCTATGCTATCGTGCTCAAAACCAGAGCCGTATAAAGTAGACAATCTTTGGCTTCAGAACGTAAGTCAGAGTAAGCATGAAATATACATAATTACGTCGCGCCCAATAAATGTGTCGCCCATTGTGAGCGACATTCTATCTACAATCGACTACATAGATACTGTATACATTTCCCTCGATGGCGATGTTAGCTTGCGCGACGGATTCGAAATAACTATGCCGCATCAACGTCGCATAGATATTTTGGTTCGCGCATCGGCAGGTTTGATTTATGCGGCCTTCCACTTGCAGCGTTTGCAATACTGCGGCTGCGAAGCCACATTCCCAATTCGCGAAGTGCCCTCATTCGACTTGCGAATGCTCAACCATTGGGATAATCTCGATGGCACTATCGAGCGTGGCTATGCTGGACATTCGCTTTGGAATTGGAGCTCGCTGCCCGACACAGCAAGTTCGCTCATCGTACAATATGCACTCTTCAATGCTTCGATAGGTATAAACGCCGTGGTGCTCAACAATGTGAATGCTGCGCCCGAAATGCTCGATAAAGAGCATATCGAGAAGGCTGCCACCATTGCTAAGATTTTTAGTTATTACGGCATACGCGTATTCCTCTCGGTCAATTTTGCTTCGCCTAAAGCCTTGGGCTTCACAAAGACAGCCGATCCGCTCAACAATGAAGTCCGTGCTTGGTGGCGCGACAAGGTGGCGGAACTCAAAGAGGCAATGCCCAACTTTGGTGGTTTTCTCGTGAAAGCCAATAGCGAAGGCCTTCCTGGTCCGCTCGACTATGGTCGTTCACATGCCGATGGCGCCAATATGCTTGCCGAGGCTCTTGAACCATATCGTGGCGTGGTGCTTTGGCGCGCCTTCGTCTATTCTCCAACCGATGCCGACCGTGCAAAACAAGCATATCAAGAGTTTGTTCCGCTCGATGGTCAGTTCGCCGACAACGTAATCGTTCAAATAAAAAATGGTCCGATAGACTTCCAGCCACGCGAGGCGTTCAGTCCGCTATTCGGCGCTATGCCAAACACTCAGCAAGCCGTTGAATTGCAGATTACGCAAGAGTACACCGGACATGCGGTGCAACTATGCTATTTGCCGCCTATGTGGAAAGAGGCGCTCGACAGCAAAATATACCGCAACGATACGCTCCCGACAATTGCCGAGTTGACCAGTGTCCGCCGTCTGCGCAAATGGCCAAGCGCGATAGCTGGTGTTGCAAACATAGGCGACGATAGAAATTGGTGCGGTCATCCGCTCGCCAATGCCAACTGGTATGCTTTCGGCCGTTTGGCGTGGAATGCGTCACTTTCCTCTGATAGTATTGCCAAGGAGTGGGCGACTCTTTCATTTGCTAAAGCCGAACCTGCGGTGCGCGATACTATTGTAAGTATACTTATGCAATCGCGCGAAGCCGTGGTAGATTATATGATGCCAATGGGTTTGCACCATCTGTTTGCTTTTGGTCATCACTACGGCCCAGAACCTTGGTGCGACGTGCCTGGCGCCCGCGAAGATTGGCTACCGCGCTACTATCATCGCGCCGATAGCATTGGCCTTGGCTTCGACCGTACTACAACGGGAAGTAACGCCGTTGCGCAATACGCTGCTCCGCTCGATTCTATTTATAATGATATAAATACCTGCCCCGACGAACTGCTGCTTTGGTTCCATCATGCGCCATGGTCGCACAAGGTGAAAAGTGGTCGCACGATGTGGGATGAACTATGCTATCACTACGATCGTGGACTCAAGTCGGTAGCTCGTATGCACAACGAATGGAAAACCCTCCGAGGCAAGATTGATGAACAACTTTGGAGCGATGTAGATGAGCATTTTAACCGTCAAGAACTTGATGCTCGCTGGTGGCACGACGCGTGTCTGCTCTATTTCCAGCAATTTAGCCGTCAGCCTATTCCGCAAGGCACGCGCTACAATCTCGACAAGATGAAGGCGTTCCACATACGTATGGATAACTATACCTCGGCAACTATAGGCTACAGAGAAGATTGATAAAGCCCAGAAATAGGGATTAACAGAGAGGCTGCTTCGAAAAGGAACGGTCTCTCTTTTTTTATGATAAAACAGATACTTATTCGTTTTCTGGAGTTATAATAGTATAAATATTGTTTCATTCGCCGCCGAAAATTTGTCAACGATGAAAGCCTGACTATATTTGAATGTTTATAAATACATTTTTTACATGAAAAGGCTACGTTTTTGGTTTTTTGCTGTAGTTGCTATTGCAACGGCCAACATAGTTGCATTTTGTGCTCAGGATAATGAGGATCAGGCACCAGTTCCATATTTCACGCAAGAAGAGTTGCCCGAAGCGCTTAATTGGCTTCCTCAGCCACCTGCCGATAGCAGTGAAGCCTATAAGTACGATGTTGCGCAATACAATTGGGGCAAAGAGATGCGCCTCGACTCCGTTCGCGCTGCCATAGCTAAACGCGATGCCGACTATGGTGTCGACTGCATGATGAGAGAGTTCAGCGAACCTCTCGGCGTAACTATGACTAAGCAAACTACGCCAGAACTCTATACCCTTCTTAGAGATGCAGGACGAACTTGCGATATGATTTGCTGGAATATCAAGAGCCACTATATGCGTCCACGTCCGTTTATGGTTATGAACGAACCCACCATCACACCCGACGATGAGGTCTATCTGCGTAAGAATGGCAGCTATCCTTCGGGTCATACTATTTTAGGTTGGAGCACCGCATTGATACTATCTTCAATCAACCCCGAACGTGCAGATACCATTCTGGCTCGAGGCCTTATGTATGGCGAAAGCCGTGTGATAGTTGGCGCGCATTGGCAGAGCGATGTTAATGCTGGTTTTGTGGCTGCAGCTGCTGCGTATGCGAAACTACAAACGAGCCCACGCTTCTTGGAGCAGCTCGAGAAGGCTCGCAAAGAGTTTGATGCTATATACAAACAGAAATAGTATCTCATATAAAACTTGCTTTTGATAGATAGTTGTTCTCACGCATGATTCAGAAAGTAATTAGCGCCAGCGAAGCGTGTTCTAAAATAAAATCTGGAATGACTTTGTTTGTGGGCGGATTCCTAAAATGCGGTTCGCCCACAGATGTTATAAACAAAATACTAAAGACCGACATCGACAATCTAACGTTGGTTGGCAATGATACATCGTATCCCGACGCCGACCGCGGTTTGCTTGTGAGCGCTCATAAGGTCAAGAAGGTGATTGCTACGCACATTGGCCTCAACAAAGAGACTGGCAGACAGATGCTTGCAGGCGAAATTGAGGTCGAACTTGTTCCGCAGGGCACATTGTGCGAGCGCATCCGTGCAGCTGGCGTTGGTCTTGGTGGTGTACTTACGCCTACGGGCATAGGTACCGAAGTGGCCAAAGGCAAAGAGGTGCTGCATATCGATGGCAAAGATTACTTGCTCGAGAAACCGCTCCATGCCGATGTGGCGCTGATATATGGTTCGCGTGTGGACAAGGCCGGCAATATTGCTTTTGTAGGTACAACGCGCAACACAAACGTAGTTATGGCTACAGCTGCCGACATCGTTATCGTTGAAGCAGAAGAGTATATCGATGGATATTTGAATCCTAACGAAGTAGTAATTCCTTCTGTTTTTGTTGATTACATAGTTATACAACAACCGAAATGAGTACAAACGCAGCAAGCAACACAGAGTTGCGCGAATATATAGTTAAGCGCGTTGCGCAAGAACTTCGCGATGGCGAGGTGGTTACGCTTGGCATAGGTATGCCTACACAAGCCATTCGCTATATTCCTAAAGATGTGCATATCATGGTTCAGGCTGAGAATGGTATCCTCGGATGTGGACCACAGCCCGAAAGTGGCGAGCCTACGCACATAACCGATGCGGGAGGTAATGCTGCTACGATAGTAGAGGGCGGCGCATTTTTCGATTCTACCATGTCGTTTGCCATGATTCGTGGTGGCCATATCGACAAAACGGTGCTTGGCGCTTTGCAAGTAGACCAACACGGTAACCTAGCCAACTACCTCATACCTGGCATATTTGTGCCTGGCATGGGTGGCGCAATGGACTTGACCGTTGGCGCTAAAGAGGTGATAATAGCTATGGAGCATTGCGCCAAAGATGGTTCGCCAAAGATTCTGGAGCATTGCACCTTGCCTCTCACAGCTGTTGGCGCCGTCGATCTTATTATTACCGAAAAATGTGTTATCAAGGTAATGCCCGATGGCCTTCATCTCATCGAAGTAAGTCCTTATTCATCGGTTGAAGATGTTATTGCTAATACTGGGTGCAATTTGACTATAGATCTTGTGTAACGCACTTGCAATTTTTGATATAAAAGAAGATACTTATGCACATTCTCCATATCTCTAAATATTATAGCCCGTACATCGGTGGAGTGGAAAATATCTGCAAATACATTGTTGATAATTCTAAAAAACACGATGTGGCAGTTGTCTGTTTCAACGAGGGACGAGAAAACAGAATCGACGTTGTTGATGGAATAACTGTATATAGAGCAGGATCTTGCGTCAATATCTCGCGACAAGCGTTGTCGTTTAGCTATCGTAGTATATTGAAGAAGGCGATTGAGGAGTTCAAACCAGACGTGGTGCAATTCCACTGGGCAAATCCGTTCCCAGCAGCGATCTTGTTGACTGTGATACCCAAAAATGTCAAGTTGTTGATACATTGGCATATGGATATTATAAAGCAAAAACAGATTTATCGCTTTATAAAGCCTATCGAAACTCGCTTTTTGATGCGTGCAGACAAAATTGTTTGTACGAGTCCGCAATATAAAGATGGTTCGCAGCCGTTGCAACCATTCAAAGACAAGGTCGAAGTTGTGCCTAATGCCATTGATGAATCAAATTTCATAAAGACAAATAATGACGATAACCTAATCAAGCAGATTAGAGAAAAATATGGCAACAAGAAGATTATCTTCTTTGTTGGTCGTCATATTGAGTACAAAGGCCTTCCATATCTGATAGAAGCAGAAAAGCATGTAAAGTCCGATTGCGTCTTTCTGATTGCAGGTTCTGGCCCATTGACCGAATCTATCAAAACATCGTGCAAATCAGATCGAGTATTCTTTGTCGGGCGACTCAACGACGAAGAGTTGCGTTGCCATCATTACGCGGCCGATGTTTTTGCGTTTCCATCTATTACTAAAAACGAGGCGTTTGGAGTCGCTTTGGCCGAAGCTATGTATTGCTACACCCCAGCAGTTACGTTTACTATTGAAGGCAGCGGCGTAAATTGGGTAAACCTCGATTGCACAACCGGCATTGAGTGCCCAAATAGAGATGCAAAAGCTTTCGCAGCTGCAATAGATAAATTGCTTTCCGACGAGCAACTTGCCAATAAGTATGCGCAAGCGGCTCACGATAGAGTCGTCAACAATTTTACGATACCTAAGATGATGGAGCAGATGGAGGCTGTCTACTCATCTCTTCAAGAGCGGAGAAAATAAAGTTTTTTCATATCTACATATATACTTATAAAAAGCACAGAAGACACGAACTGCTTCTGTGCTTTTCGTGTCTTCTGTGGGAGTTATGTGTTTGTAAGTAGGTAGGCTATACCAATCTCTTTACGAGTTCGGCGCGGTCGCCAGGGAGGAGATCAATTGGAGCAATCTCAATCATTGTGTAGCAACCAGGTTGTTGGCGAAGAACGGCGCGTGCGCACGAAACAAGCACCTGACCTGTGAGGGCTGGATTGTTTATCTCCATACGGAAAAGGAAATTCTGGTTTGCCGTTGTGCCCGATACGCCGTTGCGGATGAGGTTTACGCCGTGACCAACGTTGTTGAGCGCCTCAACACTTGGAACTTCAATGACGTGTGTCTCGTCGTGAGCAAAATAATCGTCGGCTTTGATGGCTGCAGCAACATCTTCGAGCTTGTAGCCATCTTTGAGCTCTACATATACCATGCGGCGGTGAATGCCAGTGCCAAGAGGAATTGTCATGCTAAGCGCATCTTTCACTCCATCTTTACTCTTCACGCAAACAGTGTGACCCATGCTGCGGCCCGGACCGAAGTTGGTGTAGGTTAGACCTTTAGGAGCAAGAGCTTCCAGAATGGCACGAATCATTGAGTCGGAACCTGGATCCCAGCCAGCAGAAATGATAGCTGCAGTGCCATATTTTTTAGCCACCTCGTCGAGTTCGCTGCGAAGTTCGGGCACGCGGGTGTGAATGTCGAACGAGTCGACCGTGGCAATGCCTTGTGCAAGAATAGCCTTTGCAGTTTCGGGCACGGCGCGAGTAGGAGTGCAAAGCAATGCAACGTCAACTTTGCCAAGCTCTTTGATGTCTTTTACGACCTTCACGCCAGTTAGTTCAACTGGTTGAGGTTCTGATGGATTGCGACGAACAACGCCTGCAAGTTCCATGTCGGGTGCTATGCTCAGAGCCTCAACGCAGGCTTTACCTATGTTGCCATAGCCAACCACAGCAACTCTTTTCTTTTCTGACATATTTATATGTTTTATGATTTATAATTCTTTTGCAATTTTAGCTAATGCAGCACTTTTGTCTTGCTAAAGAGGTAACTTTACGTGTTTTACTTATCAAAAAACGAGAGACTATGAAACGACTATCTATATTAATATTTACCCTCATATCCACGCTCTGTGTGCAAGCGCGTCAGCTGGTGACTGAATATAGCAAGCATACTGGCTATCCGTTGTGGCATATCACCAATATGCTTCAGGACAATGATAGCCTAATATGGATTTCGACGTGGAATGGACTCTACCGTTTCGATGGCTACGAAATGGTGAATTTCAAGGCAAATGTTGGCGATAGTTGCGATATGCATTCCGACCGTTTCCGTAATATTTTGCTTAGCGACAATGGCGATATTTATTGCTTAGTTGAAGGCCAGATTTTCTTGTTCCATCGTAATACTTATAAGTATGAGCAACTAAATGACTATCAGAACGATTCGATATTGCGACTGATGCGCACACGTCGCAACTCCACCATAACTATTCGCAAACCCGTTGAGGTGAATGGCACTAGGCTGAACGTGAATCGGGGAATGAAAGACCTGCAAGGCAATAGCTGGTACTTCAACGACTACGAGCTATACAAAGTTGTAGAAGAAGAGGAGATCGGTGAATGCGAATGGCGCGGCGTGGGCATTATGCGTTCGCTGTTCGTAGATAGCAGAGGTCGCAAATGGATGGGAACTAAGATGGGCGAGTTGATGTGCGACGATGGCTCTGGTGTTCTCAAATATCTATCGCCCGACGGTAAACTCACGAAAGAAAGCCAAGGAATGCTCAAATCCGTCTACTGTGTTGCCGAGGTTCCAACTGGCACGCTGTGGTTTGGCACTAAGGGAAATGGCTTATACAGATTGCGAGGTGAAGTGCTGACTAACTATTGCATGAACAATTCGAACCTTTCGAGCGATAAGATCTACGACATAAAAATCGACGATGAGAGCCGTATGTGGATAGCTACTTACGGCGGCGGCTTGGCTTGTATTCAAGATCCTGAGCGCGACGACATTGTAATTACAAGTTCCATTGACGGTAGTCTCAATTATCCGCTTTTCTTGCCGCCCAAACTTCGCCAAATAATTGTGCTGGACAACAAGTTGATGATTGGCACGCACAATGGTTTGCTCAAAGTGAACAACATCTCAAATTCGCTCGACAAGCTGCAATACGTACTGTACAAACGCGATTCTGAAAACGCTCAAAGTCTTACAAAAGATGTAATTGTGGGCATAACTATGGTTTCGCCCGATACCATCTGTGTAGCTACAGAGAGTGGCGGTCTCAACTTCTTGAATATCAACGATAATGATGCTCGTTTCCGCCACATGGGCAAAGGCGACAAGTTGAACGAAGAAGTTACGCTCACGGCGTTTATGGACAATGGAAAACTTTGGGTGGTCTGCCCAAATAAGCTCGTAAGTATATACAATGGAAAAGTTGAGAACTACAACGTGTCGCACGATATTGGCAACACATTTCTCAACGAGATGCAGGCCGTGCACAACTTCGACGGCACATGGTCGATAGGTACTGACGACGGCATCTTCAACGTCAACCTAAGCAAATTGCGAAAGAGCAGCTACGAGCCTCGCATAATTATATCTAAGGCTCAAATACAAAACCGCCCAGCGCTCTACACTGTGAGCTGCTCAGATACGCTGTACCTTGGCAAAGACGAACGCAATCTGACTCTCTATTTTGCCGCGCTCGACTATGGCAATACAGATGCTATTCATTATGCATACAGACTCAATGGCAAAGGCGATTGGGTGAATATAGAAGGCCGAACCGTGACATTCCTCGATATGGATGCTGGCAAAACAGAACTTCAAGTGCGCTCCACCAACAACAATGGCGAGTGGGTCGATAACGTCAAAACGTTTACCATTTTGGTGAAACCGAAGATTTACGAAACACCTTTCTACATCGGGCTTTTGCTGTTTTTGTTCTCGTCGGTGGGCGTAGCTATGTTCCTTCTGCATAAGTATTTATACAAAAAACGTCTGAAACGCTACGAGGTTCTCGATGCTTATCTCGAACTGCTCGACAAGGAAGATAAACAGCGATATAGATTAGAAAAAATCAGACGCGAACGCGACAAATCGCAAAAAGAGGCAGCCAACGATAGCCATCTCAAATGGCTTATGAAATATATTGAGGCAAATGTTGGCAATACCGAAATTTCGCTCGACGATATGGCCAAAGCTGTCGAATTGACGCCGGACGCGCTCAGCCGCAAAACTCGTGAGATTCTCGGTTTATCGCCAGACGATCTGCTAAAACATGCCCGAATGAGAGCTGCTTGCAATATGCTTATGGATGAGACGCTTCGCATAAGCGACATTGCTACAATGTGCGGCTACAATGATCCGAAACTTTTCGCGCGCTGCTTCAAGCAGACTATGGGTATCACGCCCACGGAATACAGAGACGGCGCAGAGTAAAAAGAAACGCTATAAATCTCCATCTCGTAGTGAGGTGGAGGTTTTCTTCTTGCTACTAATCTTTACTAAATATGATATGAAAAAAGCTTTAGTTCTATTGTTTGGAATATTAATTACTCAAATCACCTTCGCCCAAAGAATCGATTTGGTCAGCTACGATGTTGAAGTTGGTTTCAACAGGGCGTGGAGCGATACTCGCCCGCTTGACAGAATTCGCAGAAGCGCGCCGAGCGACGATTATTTTTGGAGCATTGGCTACGATGCCAGCATGACCAACTATTATTGCGGCATCAAGCCCGAGTTTGCCGTTGGCGATTTTATTAGCGCTGATGCTGGTCTGCGCTTTACCTATACCGAAAGCAGATACTACCGCAACAATAGCTCATATTTCTACTGGCTCTTTGCCGAAGATGCACAAAATACCACCTACGTACGCATGAACAGAATAGACCAACGCAGCTATTGGCTTGGCATCCCGTTCGACGTGCGTTATACGCCTTGGGGCATTTTCGAAAAAGGTTTGTACGTGAAAGCAGGTTTTGCGCTGAATTGCCGTTTGGCTACCCAAAACGATGTTACCACCTCCTCTGGCGACATGGATAAGTATTCCAACGACATTGCCGACCAAATTGAGAATCCAAACACTTTCGCAGTGCCTATTTGGCTTGGCGTTGGCTTTCAGTTCGGTCGCCACCGCTCTGCCTGTATAGAGCTGACATTCCCGTGCTTTTATGCTCACGCCAAGATGTCGTCGATTTGCAAAGCGAAGGCGCCCGGCGTAGGTCTGCAGTTTACGTATAGAATACCTAATTGGAAAAATTGGAAGAACGACGTTTTGCTAAATCACTAATAATCATGAAAACATCATACTTATACATATTTATAACCGCCGCACTTGCTACGCTCTCAGCTTGTAGCGATGATCTCGAAAAAGTCATATGGGTGAGCGATGACACCGACAGCGATTTGCCCGCATACACCGAATGGGGCTATAATAGTTTTGGCGCTTATGTCAACAATCGCGCATTCACCTCAAACCGTTACTCCGAAATACCTACGATGTGTTTTGTGACGAGTGCTGAGCATCTTACGTTCAGCATGGAGAATAGTAACCATCACGATTTTTCGCCGGACATCGTCAAACTCAGTTTCCGATTCCCATATAAACGTATAAATAGTTATGTGGGACTTAGCGACTTACATGGCATGACAATAGATCTTGCGTCGGATGATGTCATCGTTAGCGTACTGCCCAACAATGATACTAACTACGAGGATACACTGAAAATTGCCCGTGGCACGTTGACGTTCAGCCGTGTGCAGATGCTACATATAGACGACAATCTTGTGGAAGCCATTGTTTCTGGTACGTTCGATTTCGATGGCTCATCGAATAGCGCAAGCTACGAAGTGCGCAAAGGTCGCTTCGATTTTGGCGCCGATGGTGACGACATAAGTTTCTATTAGCCTAAATATCGATACAAAAAATAAGGCGCGCGGAAATCAGTCATCGGTGACTTCCGCGCGTCTTGTAATATTTATATCTATGGGAAATTACCTCTTCAGCAATTTCCAAGCTTTTGTGCCTTTGTCGCTCGTTGCGCTGATGATATACAATCCCTTAGGCAGTGCGCTTGTGCCGTCGATGGTTACGATGGCATTCTTTGCCGCGTCGTAATTCTCGGCGAAGCATTTCGAACCGCCGAAGTTGTATAGAGCCACGCTCACTTTGCCGGTTATAGCAAGCGTTATTGCGCCGAAATCGTCCGAAAGGAGCTCAGCCCAATCTGTTGTTGCTACATCTGTAACCGGCGTTGCGATGTTTGCTGCTGCGTATGTAGCCTTCACCATTTCGGCGTTCATCGCACTTTCATATATACATAGCTCGTCGATCAAGCCCTTGTACGGAGTGTTGTGGTTAACGGTGCTGTTGCCTATCACAGTTTCCTCCGTTTGGCTAATATCGCCTGTCTTGTCGGCTGCCGTAGCCACAGATTCGCCGTCTATATATATAGTTAGAACAGAATTTGCCACATCGCGTGTGCAGACTAAGTAGTGCCATTCGCCATTGAAGTATGGCGTAGCGTCGGCGAGCGTTGCTTGCGTCTTAGTTACGTCGTCGTCGATAGCAAAGTAGAGTTTGCCAGTCTTGAACTCAATGCCAACCCATTTGCCTGTTGCGCCCGTAGTAGCATCCTTTGTGGTGCTGCCGGAGTGGAATAGGTATGCATCGTCTGCGGAAGTCAGCGTGCTATTTATCCACATAGCTATGGTAAAACTCTTCTGCCCGAGCGCGAGTTTGTTGTAGTGTGCTTGGCTGATGTAGCCCGTGCCATCGAAACTTGCAGCTTTGCCCGATTTGCCAGCTACGTATGTCTCTACGTAGCCATTTGCAGCTGCTGCATTTTCGTTAGTTACACTATTTAGTAGACTATTTTCGAACTTATATTGAGCTATCAGCTCAAGTTCTCCGCTTATTACCTCAATAGTTATCGACATCGAGGTGGCATCTACGTTCTCCGCTACGACGGTCGTAAGCGTAATGGTCGATTTTCCAACAGCTGTAGGCGTACCGCTGATAGTTATGGTGTTGCCCGAAATGCTGCTCGTCAAGCCATCGGGCAGGCCCTCTAGTATAGCATCGGTGGCGTTCTCCATTGTAAGTACAATAGGCTCAATGGCGTTGCCTGCCAATATCGTCTGCATCGTAGAGCCTTTTGTCACGGTGAGCGTACCTTGCAAACCATTGACAGTTATTTTGCCACTCACGCTGCGTGCCTTGCCGTTGCCGCCTTTGGTAGTTACTTTGTATGTATATGTACCTTTCGTCGTCGGCGTGCCGCTGATAGTAACTATGCCATCTGCAAATTCGTACGTAATGCCATCGGGCAGTCCAGTGACGTCAACTTCAGGCGAGTTCTTTGTAGTTATGCCTATGGCAACTATCTCTTTGCCAACCTCAATTGTCTGCGAAACCACATCGGCATCAATGAAACCAATGCCCATAATGCCAAGACTATCTGGCAAATAGTAACCGAGGTGTGGAGGCTGGTTGTAGGCCGTCTGTTGCCAAACCATGCCCATGCGGTATGTATGGTCGTGTGGCAACGTAACAACGCGATAGTCCGACGGAATTGTTGTTGTGTATATAAGTAGACCAATATCTGTAGCGCTCGTCATATTTCTAACGATGACCTCTTCGCGCCAATCGCCAAAGATGTCGCCCATGAAACAAGGCGTGCTTTTTGTGGTGTTGCAGGTGTAGCCATTGTAAGTATTTAGCGAGCTATAAGTATTCGATGAGCTATTGAATTTTTGTATGTAGAACTTTGTTCGCTCATCTTCTGAGTTGGCGCTCGTTCCATCAAGTAGCTCGTCTTGAGGGTCGCCATCCCAATAAATACGGAAGTTCTTTGAGCCATATTTAGTGCTTATCTGCGTTCCTGTTTCAGCGCTATACGTACCAAGTGCCGACTCCGACCAGAAGCAAGCGCCATACACGTTGTCGCTCACGTGAGCCGCTATGCCGCGACCATTGTCGATGCCAGCCGAGCCGCCCATATATATAATCTCGCCAGTAGCTGCATCGTGAATATCCCACGAACCCCAAGGCAATGCCAAATTCTCTTCGTGAACGGTAAATAGTTCAAGACCCGGACGCGCTGGAATGAGGTCGCCCAAATGCATGGCATCACCATGACCCATGCCAGTAGAGTAGAGCACTTTGCCATTGTCGTCGAGAGCAGCTGCGCCCCAGATAAGTTCGTCGTAACCATCACCATCTACATCGGCTACCGAGAGGTTGTGATTGCCGTTGCCGTAGAGATTGCCAGCGCCAGCTATTCCCTTGTTGGAATTGGATTGAGCCACGCCGCTTGTGTTGGCTTTTGCCGTATAACTCGTCTCAGTGCCGCTTGCATCAACAACTTTGTATGCATTGCTGAGCGATTCCGATTTGTGCAACCAAAGCGTTTTTATCTCAGTGCCGTCGAATTGAGTTGCCCATACGTATGCCTGAGTATAATATCCGCGGCAGTTTATCATGCATGCTCGACGTGAGCCGTCTGTGCCTTTCAAATAGCCAACAGCAGCAAGGTAGCGTTCGCAACGGTTGCCATAATTGTCGCCCCAACCGCTTTTGCTCGTCACGTTGTTTATTGTGCGCGCCGGCTGGTAGTCGACGGTATGTATGGCAGCGCCAGTCTCGCCATTGAAAACTGTGTAATATTCTGGACCAGAAATAATTATTCCTTTACTATTTACGTAGCTCTGCGTGTTGTCGGCGCTCTTGATAGCTTCGTCAGTAGCTGCTTCGGTTACATATTTGCCAACGCCATCGATAGAACCGGGCGCAGTTTTACATGCCACTTCAGCTTTGCCATCGCCATCGAGGTCATACACAAGAAACTGCGTATAGTGAGCACCCGCGCGGATGTTTCTGCCAAGATCTATGCGCCAGAGCTTCGTGCCATCGAGTTTTATGCAATCTATATATACGTTGCCAGTGTAGCCAGTCTGACTATTGTCATGACTATTGCTCGGGTCCCATTTCAGAATTATCTCGTATTCGCCATCGCCGTCTACATCGCCAACACTACAGTCGTTTGGACGATACGTGCAAGTGGTATTGTCCTCCATTGTTAGTCCGGTAGGCACATCGAGCGCGAGGCGTTTTACCTGACTTGCCCAAATCTCGTCAAGCGTGGTAGTTGAAAGTTCGCTACCATCTGCACCGATTGTTTTTAGTGTATATACCGACGTTGTTGTGCCTTTCGCATCGGTAAAATTGGTAACCTTGGTCAGATGCCCGTCGGTGTTGACAAGTTCGCCATCGCGATACAAGTCGAACGATACCTTAGCATCGTCGGTGCCAAGTAAGCGCCACGAAAGAAATACACCCGACGTGGTGCTAACACCAATAAATCCGCGATCGAGCTTCTCGAAGGCGAAGTCTTGGGCGGCTACATTGCTGCACAGCAGTCCAGCAACGGCTACGGCCGAAAAGATTTTGTAAATGTTCTGTTTCATCAACTCTTTTTTGTTAGTATGTTCTTTTTTATGCGAGGAATTTTACTCCATTCGTAGGTAAAAATAAAACAAAAAGGGCCGCCACTTCACCTTTTGTAGGAATTTGATTATCAAAAAAATATGGCACTTCATAATGCAGTGCTTGTAATTTTCTATTCTAAACGCTACACTTGTATATCGAACATAACACAAAATGTACAATCTGAAAATGAGCACACAATGAACAGAATTCACTACTATTTATTTCTCGTGTCATTATTGACGTTTTCATCGTGTCTCGATGATTTGGAGACGGACAAAATAGAATTCTCGTCGGTAGAGATTTCACCAAGTCTGATGCTTCCGCTTGCCAAAGCCGATGTCACCGTTCAATATCTATTCGATTCGTATGAAAATGCCGTTGAATATTTTACCGATACAGATGGCTATCAGAAGATTAGATTTTCGGCAAACCACGATTCCATTATCTCCTATTCTGTGCTCGACAACATTGGCCTTTCCGAAGAAAAGTTGACGTTTACTGGTAGCAAAGACATGTCGAAAGCGGTCGATTTTTCGCTACTTACGCCGCTGGAGTCTGAGGCAGAAGTTTCATATCCGTTATCTATAGATATTCCGCTCAATACATTAGATGGCGACATCGAGTCTATCGATTGCGATTATGAGCTAACGCTCTCGTGGTCGGGATTTTCGCACGTTTCGGTTCTCGTAGCATCTTTCGCAGGTCAAGAAAAATCATTTTCGCTCAATGGATCTGGTTCTGGAACTATGAGTGCATCTAACGTAACTATAAATGCTACTGATGGAAATCTGCCAATAACCTTCGATTTTCGCGCAAATCCACCGCATAGCGGTTCGTGGGGCTCTATTTCCTATTCGTTGCGCATACTCAATGTCGACAAACTGCGAATCTCCAACGCGCACTTTGTATTCCCTACTGAGAGTTACATTTCGTTGGCAGCGCTTAGTGAGTTTCAGCGTATTATGCACAACGTAACTTTCCGCAATCCCGATTTATGGATTACTGCCGACAATGCGACCGACCTAAATTGCGTGTTGCAACCTACTATCTCCAATGCCGACAATATGTCTTCGGACGCCGAAGCGAATAACACTGCGCGTCTTGATAATATAAAACTATATGTACCTGCGCGAGATAATGTCGAACAGCACTTCGACAATGAACAAATTTCGCCACTTATACAATCTTCGCCAGATAGCCTGTTGTTTGTCTCCGATGTGGCACTTAGTACTTCGTCAGTTGCTACCATTTCAAGGACCGATTCGCTTTTTATTGGATATGGATATTTAGTCCCATTTGAATTCAAAATAGATGGTGAGGTCTCGGGCGATACAGTCTCATTCAATGACCTTCCGGAATTATCTAATATCGATAAGGCTAAACTGATTGTCACTTGCACCAATGGCTTCCCAGTGGGCGGTTCATTGATCATTCAATTGCTCGATAAAAATACCGAAAAACGGCTCTCTACAATTGTAGCCACGAACGTAATACCATCGCCTACCATAAATAGCGATGGCATATCGCAGGATACAAAAACAAACACAGTCACTGTCGAACTATCGAGCCAGAATATCGAAGATCTCGACAATACCGGTTCGTTGATTATCTCGTTTATTATGACGTCCAATAATAAATGGATTACGCCGACTCTCGGCAACAAACTACAGATTGATATAGCTCTTGCAGCCATTGCTAAATTTGAACATTAATCACTATGAGATCATATCGCACACATCTATTTGCAGCAATAGTTATTCCGCTGACACTCCAATTCTCCGCTTTTGCGCAAGAGAACATAGCGCCGCATGTCGAAGAGTTGCCGCAGCGCATCAATTTCAATCCAGCTCTATCGCCAAACAATGTCGGATATTTCACCTTGGCAGGCTTGGGCGGTGTGAATATCAGCGCCGAAAATACTGGCTTTTGCTTCGATGACCTTTTTACGCGAGGTACAGATGATACTCTTCGCCTCGACCTCGGTCGCTTGGCAAAAAACATGAAGAAGACAAACTTCACGAGTGTAAATATTGATGTGCCTATTCTCTCGTTCGGCGTTCGTATAAACAAAGGCTTAGGTTATCTCTCTTTTGGTATAGATAATAAAACAATGATCGAGAGCAAGTTCGACCGTAATATTACGAGTCTGTGGAAAGGCAATTGGAACTATGATACCGACGAGCCAGTAAATCATCACATCTCCAAAATTTTCGTGCGCGCGATGAACTACTTGGAATTTTCGGGAGGCTATAGTAGTAAATTGCCTGACATAAATATAGAAATAGGCGGACGCGTGAAATTCCTCATGGGTACTTTCGCCGTACTTTCCGATGATGTTACTCTCGATATTCAAACAGAAGAGCAAGACCCCGGACGCTATTCTGTAGCTATGCAGACAAGCGGTTCTATAAAGACGTCAATCCCCGTCACCACAAAGCTCGATGCCGATGGCTACGTAGACAAAATAACTATGGACGACTTCACTCTTAGCGACATCAAACCTTCACAAAACAAGGGCGTGGCTTTCGATTTGGGTGTAACGTGGATGCCAACTGAAGATTTCAAGTTGGGATTGTCCGCTATTGATATTGGATTCATCAAATGGCACAACGACTGCCAACAATTCAATGCAAGCGCATCGTATACCTTCCGTGGCGTAGATTTCAACGAGGATATGAAGACTGGCATAAACTCCGATGAAGAAGTCGAAAACGACGATAGCTATTGGTCGCAGTTGAAAGATTCTCTGTTGCGTGTCAAAGACATTACGCTTTCTTGGACATCATTCAAAACGCGTTTGTCGTCACGATTGATTGCCACTGCCGATTTCCGTGCAACCAAATGGCTGTCGTTGGGCGCTACTGTAGCCACCAAATTTGTCGACAAACAAGCCTTTACCCGAAGTAGTGTCTCGGCATTGCTGCATGCAGGTTCTTGGTTGACATTTGCAGGAACAGCGGCCATTAATCCTGGTTTTCGTTTTTCTCCGGGTGTGGGCATATTTATTACAGGCGGTCCAGTGCAGTTCTATGTCCTTGCTGACAGATTCCCGCATAATCTATCTACGTCTACGGGAACAAGTGTCTCTACAGGTATCAACTTCGTAATAAAGAAATCTAAGTTGGAAAATAGAGAGGAGAACAACCCTAAGTTTAGGTAAACGATTATTGTGAAGAATAAATTACAAGTGTATGTAAAAGGCTCTAATGAGCCTTTTTTTGTCTAATAGCTGCAAGCTTATCACTTTGTAATGGCAGTGCTCAAAATGGCAAATAATAGTTCCAATTACGCCATTGTTCTGCGAGCCATGTAGTCGTTTTATAATAGGACAATAAAAACGCCCCAAGAGTCGAACCCTTGAGGCGTTTCTTATGAGTATATAACTATAATCCGAAGATTAGTATTCCCACATATCGTGTTCTTTCGTAAATATCAATTCTTTGATTCTTTCCGACTCCAATCGAGTATCTACACGACCAGAAGCATACATCGTAATAGAACGGTTGTCGTATACGTTAGCCTCTTTGAATATGTAGCTGCTGAAGTGGCGTTTGTGGAAGATGTCATCCATCGACTCGCGCTGAGCATCGTTGCGAGTGTTGTAAACCTCTTGCTGTGATAGGAAAGGACGAAGTTGTGGGAAGTAAATCCAGCAGAGCTGAATTTGGTCGAAACGAGCGCTTTCTCCCTCACCAACTTGTTGCTCAAGAATTGGGCAAATACCTATGATGCGAGAATCCATGTATGAATAGCGGCGGTCGAAGAACCAAACCTCTTTTATCAAGTATTTCTGCACACCAGTAAGGTTACCTTCACTTGCTTCCATGTGTACGGTCTTCATTTCGCCAGTGTTGATGTCTTCCATCACTGTATCGAAAGCTGCAGTAGCACCAATTTTAGCAGCGAAATCCTCAAACTCCATTCTCTTAGCAAACTCATCGTTCTCGCTCGTAGAATAAAGCTGAATATCGTTGATAGCTGCTGCATCGTATATCAAGCGGATAAGCGAACGACGGCTATCTACTGGAGTCGTTGGGTAATATAGAGGAAGATTTTGCTTCTCGCGCAAGTCTATAATACGCCAAATCGTCTTCATCCAAAGTACATCAGCCTCGCGAACATGTTTATATGGAATAAACTTCTTGTTGGCGATGTGCTCCTTTTTGTAAAGGCCATCTATACCCTGGAAGAAGTCCTGGCCTTCCTCCGTCTCTTGTGCACTTACAAACGGCATTGCTACGAATGCCAACAACAGAATTGATATTAACTTTCTCATATTTGTCTATCTAAGAGTAACAATGAGCGACTCGGTAAGGTGACGTGTTTCACCTGCTACTGATACGTCAATATTCTCGATGTAATATTTTTTACCTTGTGTAGCCTTGCTTATCAAGGACTTTTGAGCAGAAGAGAATGCTGCACCATTTGATTTCTCCGAAACGGTAAAGCCACCTTGCATGGTCGAAAGCGTAAAGCTTGTAACCTTAACTGGCAAGTCGAAGTCGAAATCCTTCATGAAGCCGAACAAGCCTTGCATACCTTTCCATTCTGATACTGCAATACCGCCACGAGTTTCACGATCTTTATACAAAGATGGTTTTGGGTCAGGCACAGTCTTCACACGGAATTTGGTGCTACCCAAATTCTGGTGTTTGCCGTTTATGTCAGCCGAAACTGAAATAATCAACTCTTTAGCACCTTTAGTTGGTTTAGCGATGTAACCGTCTTTGCTTTTGGTGATAGAGCCACCGGTAGCTGTTACTTTCAAATCGCTTGATGAAATACCCGCAGCAGAAATTGCCATTGGGTTATCCACACCGATGTAAGCAACGTTCATCTTGGTTGGAGAAACAACCACAGAAGGCTCGCCTACTTCGTATTCAGCGTCAACGGTATATGGTCTCAATTCGCCTGTGATAGGATCAGGAATTTCTATACGAGCTGTATATTTCTTTGAACCTACTGCACTCGCTGCTACTACATATTTACCGCAACCAGCCTCAACAGGAAGTTTATTGTCACCAATGGTTACAATCGGCTCCATTGTATCGTCGTACGCTGCGAGCATAATATCAGCTTTGTACTGACCACCACGCAAAACGTAGTTTGATTCTGGAATTGCCAACGCCTTGATTGCATTGAACTTGAACGATGCTTCGTCAATTTTTTTGTATAAGAAGGTAACTACATCGGCCTCGGTATTACGTACGTTAGCTTGCATGTTACTCATCAAACCCATCGTAGCAGCCAATGGCAAGTGCTCAAATTGCTGCGATTCCCAAGTAGGCTTTGTACCATCCAAATTGGGTGGATCTTGAGTAGACAACATGCTCTCAACGTTTCTCTTCATGCCTTCATCACCCTCTACAACACTGATAAGGAAATCGCGGTACTCTTCGATAGATTTCTTCAAATCTTTACTGCGATCGCCACCGCTCTCAACCATCATCACTTGAGCCGCAATATCTTGATTACTTGTCGATAGGAAACTATCTGGAGTAAACTCAGGACCATCGGCTTTCAAGATCATAAGTTTTTTGTAGCCATAAATCTTGTTGTATAGAGAATCGGCATGAGCCTTTACCTGCAGCGCTGCTTGATATTTATCATTTACGCGCTTAGGGTTTTGAGCATTTGCTTGCTCAAAATTGTAGTATAGTATCTTATTCTTCTCTTCTACTGTTTTGCAAGAGCTCTTTATACTCTTATCCACGAGTATAAATGCGTTTAGCAAGTCACCCGAGACATTAAGTGCAAGCATCGCTGTAAGCATGAGGTACATCATGCCTATCATCTTTTGCCTCGGGGTCTCGGGACAGTTACCACCACTCATAGTCTAACGTATTTTATCAATTAGTATTATGGTTACGCCAATTTCTATTTATTTACAGCACTAAGCATGTTGCCATAAATAGAATTCAACTCTCCAACTGTCTTGCTAAGGTTTGCTACTTGCTGACGATATTGTCTTACACTCTCAACTGATGCGGTAATCTCCTCTGAGATAGAAGAGAGTCCAGTTGCCAAGCTCTCAGTAGACTTGATTTGACTTGTGATGCCTTTCAATTGTGCTTCGTATGCAGCATTCACAGCTCCCATGCTCTGGCTAATCTTATCTGATTGGCTTGCTTGAGTTGCTATAGTACCACTAAGTTTTGTGCAAGAATCGGCAAGTTTATCGCCCTCTTCACTGATTTTGTTGGCAAACTTGCTGCCTACTTCAGCTACGCTCGATTGAATAGCAGTAAACTGATTGAGCGACTCAGAAGCGCTCTTCACATTATTGATGTATGCCTTCGTAGCTACAGATGCGTCAGAAAGGTCAGCCATCTGTGCTGTAGTAGAAGCCAATTTCTTTACACCTTCGGAAAGTTCGGTTACGGTCTTCTGTTCGATAGCACCAGCAGATACAAGTGCTGCAAGTTCGCTACCGCCACCATTGCCGCCTTGAATAGCGCCTGCGCCGTGGTGATGTCCAGATTCTTTTCCTTTACCATCTTCAGGATCAAGACCGAGCAATTCTGGGTAAACCAAGGTCCAGTCTGGAGTCTCGTGAGGTGGCTCGAATGATGACAATGCAAAGATGATTGCCTCAACACCCAAACCAGCAACAAGCATCACACCTGCTCCTGGGAAGTGCATAATCTTGAACAATGAGCCCAAAATAGCCACTGATGCGCCAAATCCATAGACGTAGCCCATGAATTTCTTATATGCCGGACTTACAACTAATTCTGAAAGTGTCATAATCTATGCTTTTTATCTATTATGTTACTAAAAGTTTTATTCACCTATGTAATCGCGAACGCATCTGAAACCGATGTACGATGTCGCTGAATCTTGATATTCGTATGTGCGTGTTCCGCATTGTATAAAGTATGCAATATCTTTCCAAGAACCACCGCGTACTACTTTACGTTTCATTACAGGAGCTTCGTCCGGACGTGCATTGTATTGATAGTCTGGGTTCAAGTCGTGTACGTATGCATATGAAGCTTCGTCGAATGCGCTTGAGGTCCATTCTGCTACGTTACCTGCCATATCATACAAGCCGAAGTCGTTTGGTGCATAAGAGCAAACTGCTGTCATTCGCTCTGCGCCATCGTCGGTGTAGCGACCACGAAGAGGCTTGAAGTTTGCTACGAAGCAACCGCGGTTGTTACGAGTGTAGTAACCACCCCAAGGATAAACACCGCTATCCAAACCACCACGTGCTGCATATTCCCACTCTGCTTCGGTCGGTAGGCGATAATCCATTGCCAATGGCTGACCTTCTCCGCGGAGGAAGTTGTTGAGCAAATCTGAACGCCAGATGCAGAATGCAGTTGCTTGCTTCCACGTAACACCTACGATAGGATAGTTGTCGAAACCAGGGTGATTGAAGTACATCTTGGTCATTGGCTCGTTGAATGAATAAGTAAAGTCAGCAACGAAGCACAATGTATCTGGATAAACCAAAACTCTGTCTTTCATGATAAATGCAGAGCGGTCTTTTACCTCTTTTACTTCACCTTTTATATCGTGAACTGTACCTTCATATTGTTTTGTCTCGTAGTTGTAGCGATTAGACTTCTTAGCAGCTTGCAAGAGGTCAACCCACTCGTACTCATAAACCCACTGACGGTTGTCGAGTTCTTTACGATGTTTGAAACGCTCGTTTTCTTTGTAGTACATATCCTCCAATACTTCGGCGTATTCTGGATTGCCCCAATCGAGTTCAACGTCCCAATTTAGGAATGGGGGATCTATTTCGTTGCCATTAGCATCTTCTGCTATCTGGAATTCATCGAATTGCTCTGCCAATTTTCTACGGGCAATTGAGTCGCGAACCCAAAAAACAAATTGTCTGTATTCTGAGTTCGTTATTTCGGTTTCATCCATCCAAAACGAACTTACAGTAACAGTTTTTGTTTGAGCGTTAGTTAATCCCGCTACATCTTGCTCGTTCTGGCCCATATTGAAACTACCTTGTCCAATAAACAACATTCCGTAAGGGCTTGGTTCGAAAAACTCGCCTGACTGTGATACACCTACAAGTTCTCCTGTTCCTGTGCCACCACAACTACCCATAAGTAGCAGAACGACTGCACAAACAATAATATTTCTCATAATAGTTATAATATCATTATAAAATCCTCACGCTTTTGTAGCGTTTAGTGCGTTTTTCTATGTCTAAATTAAACTTATATCCAATCATAATTTCATGAGATCCACCGGAGTGGCCTCCGAAATTCCCAATTGAGATATCATAAGAGTAACCAAAAGTTATCCCGTTTGACATATCAACTGCGAATTGCAAAAATACAGCATCTTGCAATCGATAACCTAATCCAACGCAAATTTTTTTTCTAAAAATTGCATCGGCACACATTTCGAGTTGCCAAGATGTAAAATCGGTTTTGAAAAAGAATCTCGGTTCAAATTCTACGTTCCCCTTTTCTCCGACCTTTCGCGCTGCTCCTAATGTGAGTAACGGCCTGTTTTTCAGCTTCGCATAATTTTTAGTCTCTATTGTTGGCGCTGTTAGATGTAGAAGTGAAAAACTTACGTAGCTCAACTTCGATTCGTAAAAAGCGCCAAACCCGGCATCAAATACAGTTCCTCCATCTTCGCCAGACTGAAGCAACTCGTCCGATTCTTGGTGGTAATCATCCTCCATTCCTTCAACGGTGGTCTTCAATTTCGAGGCATTGAAGGCGGCGTTGATTGCACCAAGTCGTAGTCCCAACCCAAGAAAGCCTTTGCTAAGCTCTAAGTGGTAGCTATAGTTGGCATCAATATAAGTAGTGGTAAAAGCTCCTATTTGGTCGCGAATCGCCATAGCACCTATGCCGTGGAAATTTCGTAAGAACTTAACCTCTCCATCAATAGCCAAAACTGTAGTCGATGGTGAACCATCGAAGCCGACCCATTGCTTTCTGTAGGCTGCCATAGCCTCAATATTACCTGTATGTCCAGCAGAGCCAGGGCAAGTAATTTTTGGCACATCTGCACAACCCGAAAATTGCACTTCGGTCTGTGCGTTTGTTTCGTTTAGGCACAAAAGACAAAGTAAGTGAAAAAATATTAATAATGCGTGCCGTCTGGAACAAAACATTGCGATTTTATATAGCACGCATCTCATTGTTTCTTTTACTACTTGTCATCTGTATTTATATATACTATAACGACGACGGTATTCGTTTTATTGTATAAAACTTTACTTTTTCGCCGCTTTTTTTGTATTCGTCTTTGAAGTGGTTGATTTTGAAGTCTTTGTCGAGCTCTTGGCGGTTGCAGATTTCTCTTTGCTTGTCGCTTTGGCGCTTGGCTGTTTCTTCACGTTCTCGTCAACAAAGGCTTTACATACCGCATAGTCGAAATAATCTTCGGCCTTTTTGTTCTTAGGTATGCGTATTTTCTCTTTGCCGTAAGCTACGTATGGTCCCCAACGACCGTTGAGAATCTTCAACTCGGGTTCTTCGTCGAAAATCTTTATGGTCTTCTTTATGTCGGCTTCGCGCTTGTCGTTTATACGTACTATAGCGGTATCGAGGTCGATGGTATAAGGATCGTCGACGCCTTTTTTGAGCGATATAAATTTACCGTCGTGGCGTATATATGGGCCAAACATACCTACACCTATAACTACTTCCTTGCCTTCGTACTCGCCAATAGTGCGCGGAAGTTGGAATAATGCCAATGCCTCTTCCAATGTTATTGTCTCGATACGTTGGTCGCGGCGCAGTGACGAGAAGCGAGGTTTATCTTCGTCTTCGGCTGAGCCAATCTGTGCCAATGGGCCAAAGCGTCCCACGCGAACTGAGACTTGTTTGCCGGTGGCGGGGTCGGTGCCAAGGATGCGCTCGCCAGATGATTTGCCTGTAGTCGACATGGTATTATCGACTTGCGTGTGGAATGGTTGGTAGAACTCGTTGATGACGTTCTGCCATTGCAATGAACCTTCGGCAATCTCGTCGAACTGTTTCTCGACATTTGCCGTGAAGTTGTAATCCATCACATTCTTGAAGTGCTCACAAAGGAAGTCGTTCACTACCATACCTATGTCCGTAGGGAAGAGTTTAGCTTTCTCTGCGCCAGTCTTTTCTTTGCCTACGCGCTTAGCTACATCGTTGCCTTTGAGCGTAAGTTCTACATAACTACGTGAAACGCCATCGCGGTTGTCGCGGATGACATATCCACGCTGCTGAATGGTAGATATAATAGGTGCATACGTAGAAGGACGGCCAATGCCAAGTTCCTCCATTTTATGTACGAGCATTGCTTCGTTGTAGCGTGGCGGATGCTGAGTGAAACGTTCGCGAGCATCGATAGATATTGCATTGAAGATGTCGCCTTCGTGAATTTCGGGTAGGCGAACATTGTTCTCTTCTTCGGTGTCGTTGTCCGACGATTCGGTGTAGAGACGAAGAAACCCATCGAACTTTACAATCTCGGCTTGTAGCGAGAATGTGGCATCTTTCATGCCTTGTGGGTCGATTTTCACTGTGGTTCGTTCAATTTGAGCCTCTGTCATCTGCGAAGCTACAGTGCGACGCCAGATTAGCTGATAAAGACTATTGAGTTGTTGATCTTGAGTATTTATGCTCTTCACAGCGAGGTTGGTAGGACGGATAGCTTCGTGAGCCTCTTGCGCACCTTTAGAAGTCGTTTTGAATCGGCGAGAATGAGCATATTCTTTACCATACTCATCTGCAATCACAGCATAAGCTTGTTTTATAGCAGTCTCTGCCAAATTGACCGAGTCGGTACGCATATATGTGATATAACCAGCTTCGTATAGTTGCTGAGCCACCGACATGGTGCGCGAGACTGGGAAACCAAGTTTGCGCGATGCCTCTTGCTGCAACGTCGACGTAGTGAATGGCGATGCCGGTTGACGCGTAGTTGGCTTCACCGAGATATTGCTAACCTCAAATTTCTTGTTTGCCAACGACTTTAGGAAGTCGGAAGCCTCTTTTTCGGTAGCTATTTTTTTGCTCAATTCAGCTTTGAGTTGCTGCGAGCCTTTATAATCGAGCAGTGCAGTTACTTGGAAAGACGAAGTAGGTACGAATGCAAAGATTTCACGTTCGCGTTCTACAATAATCTTTACCGCTACACTCTGCACACGACCAGCCGAAAGTTGTGGCTTTACTTTGTGCCACAGAACAGGCGAAAGTTCAAAGCCCACAAGGCGGTCGAGAACACGGCGTGCCTGCTGAGCATCAACAAGGTGCATATCTATAGTGCGCGGACTCTTAATGGCGTTGAGTATGGCATCTTTGGTAATCTCGTGAAAAACTATGCGCTTGGTTGTTTTGCTATCCAAACCCAAAACCTCCGAAAGGTGCCAAGAGATAGCCTCTCCCTCGCGGTCCTCATCGGATGCGAGCCACACTTGATTAGCGCCTTTAGATAGTTTTTTCAGTTTTGCGACGACTGCTTGTTTCTCATCAGAGACTTCGTATTGCGGCGCGAAATTGTTTTCAATATCAATTGCGTTGCTTGCCTTTTTGAGGTCTCTAATGTGTCCGTAGCTCGATTCAACGATGTAATCGTTGCCCAAAAATTTGCCAATTGTCGTCGCTTTTGCAGGTGATTCGACAATTACCAAATCGTAAGATGCTGCTTGTTTTGCCATAAGTTGTGTAGTGTACGCAGAACATTTTTTCTGCATCGA
>JAEEGL015082096.1_pt1 | contig 39774 bp, 29 predicted proteins | sample 9134231 | NCBI WGS metagenome assembly JAEEGL01 (sample SAMN16246548, study PRJNA631951) | gut metagenome | biome: gut microbiome; feature: rumen; material: fiber-attached | host: Bos | place: Iran: Karaj | collected 2018-10
GCGGGAGCGCGGCGGGCGGCGCGGCGACGCCATCCACTTGCCCAGCAGTTCGACAGCCACGCGACACTCCTCCGCTGAATCCGTTGCGATGCTGGACAGCGTGGGCGTCGTCGATTCGCAGATATGGACGAAGTTGTCCACTCCGATAACGGCAATCTCATCCGGAACGGCGATGCCGAGCCGGACACAGGCGCCCAGAACCTCCTCGCCAACGCTGTCGTTGGCGGCGAAGACGCCACAGGGCTTCGGCAGTGCCTCCAGCCAGCGCTCAAGCTCCTCAGAGGCACCGGGGATGTCGGCATGCGGACGGGCGAAGCGGTGGAGGCGCTTGCCGGCGACGGCTACGCAGCGGGCGAAGGCGTCGCCGCGCTCGCGGCTCCATGAAAGCTCGCCGGGATACGGGACAAATGCGAAGTCGTCGCAGCCGACGGAGAAAAAAAGGACGCGCGACGCAACTGTGGCTATGGAGGTCGGATCGCAGCAGACGCAGACGCCGCCAAGGTGGCCAGATGCGTCGTCCTTGCGGTTCCGGTTGACAAAGACCACGGGGAGTCCGGCGTCGGCGGCACGGCGCACTTCGGGGACCGAGGATGCGGTGCCCCAGACCACAAGGCCATCGGGCTTCAGCAGGGCCATGAGGTCTGCAACGGAGTCAGCGCCCCGCGACGCGCGTAGCAGCCGCATGGTGCCCCCGGCGTCGCGGAAGACCTCCGCCGAAAACAACTCCCAGCGGCGCCGCAAAGCCTCCCTGCGGGCGATGGCAAATCCCTCTTGGGCGAACGTGTCGCCCTTGACGGAGAGCATCAGGACGGTTTTCTTGGCGGTGGTGCTGAACGCCTTTTTTCTCGAGGATTTCATAAAGGAAAGCTGCGCACCGCGCCGCCTGCCGTCTCGCGCTACGCCCAGGCGGCTATGGCGGCGGCATCCTGGATGTTGGCAACCTTGTTCTGCTTGTCAATGCGGCGGGCGAGGCCGGAGAGGACCTTGCCGGGGCCGAACTCGACGAACTCGTGGGCGCCCGATGCGAGGATGCAGTCGAGCCAGCGCACCGTTCCGGTGATCTGCTCAAGCATTCGCGCCTTGATCTCCGCCGGGTCGGCGGAGTGTTCCGCTCCGGTGGCGTTTGAGAAGACCGGAATCTTCGGCGCGGAGAAGGCGATGCCTTCCAACACTGGCGCGAGCTTGTCGCGCGCCGGCTGCATGAAGGGGGAGTGGAATGCGCCGGCGACGTTGAGGACAATCGCCTTGCCGCCAGCCGCGAATGCGGCCGCGACGGCCTTGTCGACCTTCTCCTTCTCGCCGGCGACGTTGATCTGCGCCTGGGAGTTGATGTTGCTGACGAACACGCCGCAGTCGGCGGCGATTTCAGCGACCTTCTCCGCCGGGAGCGAGAGGATGCTGGCCATGCCGGACTGCCGCTCGTCGCAGGCCTCCTGCATGAACTTGCCGCGAGCGGCGAGGATGCGGACGGCGTCCTCGAAGGATACGACGCCGGCGGCCCAGAGGGCCGTCCACTCGCCGAGGGAGAGGCCGGCGCAGCCGTCGAAGGTGACTTCGGGGTGGCGCGCCTTGAAGGCTGTGTAGCAGGCTGCGCTTACGACGAAGATTGCCGGCTGGCACTTGTCGGAGGCGGTGATGGCCTCGATTGGCCCCTCGCGGCAGAGGGCGGCGAGGTCGTAGCCGAGAATCTCGGAAGCCTTTGCGAAGAGGCTGGCGGTTTCCGGAAGTGGCATGAGGTCCGCGCCCATGCCTACGAACTGGGCTCCCTGGCCCGCGAATAGTGCGATTCTGTTCATGGTTGGATCGAAGTTGAAAAGTTGAGAAGTTGAAAGGTTGAAAGGTTGAAAAGTTTAGAAGTTTGGCGCTGGCGCGCCCTGGAGGTTTGGAGGTTGTCTTCAGCCCATGGCTTCGGCGAGGGCGTCGCCAAAGGCGCTGCATGAGACTTCGCGGGCGCCTTCCATGAGGCGGGCGAAATCGTAGGTTACGGTCTTGGAGGCGATGACGTCGTCCATCGCCTTGATGATGAGGTCGGCCGCCTCGTTCCAGCCGAGGTGGCGGAGCATCATCTCGCCGGAGAGGATGAGGGAACCGGGATTCACCTTGTTCATGCCGGCGTATTTCGGGGCGGTGCCGTGCGTGGCCTCGAAGACGGCGATGCCGGTGGCGTAGTTGATGTTGCCGCCGGGGGCGATGCCGATGCCGCCAACGCAGGCGGCGAGGGCGTCGGATGCGTAGTCGCCGTTGAGGTTCGGCGTGGCGATTACATCATATTCGGCGGGGCGCGTCAGGATCTGCTGGAGGAAGGCGTCGCAGATGCAGTCCTTGACCACGATCTCGCGGCCCGTCTTCGGGTTCTTGAATGACATCCATGGGCCGTCGCCGATCTTCTGTGCGCCGAACTCACGCGCTGCTAGGGCGTAGCCCCAGTCGCGGAAGCCGCCCTCGGTGAACTTCATGATGTTGCCCTTGTGGACGAGCGTCACCGACTTGCGGTCGTTGTCCACGGCGTAGCGCAGGGCGGCGCGGACAAGGCGCTCCGTTCCCTCGCTGGACACGGGCTTGATGCCGATGGAGGAAGATTCGGGGAAGCGGATTTTCTTTACGCCCATCTCCTGCTGGAGGAAGTCGATGACCTTCTTCGCCTCGGGCGTTCCGGCCTTCCACTCGATGCCGGCGTAGATGTCCTCGGTGTTCTCGCGGAAGACGACCATGTCGGTGAGCTCTGGGTGCTTGACGGGGGAGGGGACCCCCTTGAACCAGCGCACGGGGCGGAGGCATACGTAGAGGTCGAGCTCCTGGCGAAGGGCGACGTTGAGGGAGCGGATGCCGCCGCCGACAGGTGTGGTGAGAGGTCCCTTGATGGCGACGGTCTGGGCGCGGATGGCGTCGAGCGTCTCGGCAGGCAGCCATGTGTTGGGGCCATATACGGCGTTGGCCTTCTCGCCGGCATAGACCTCCATCCAGGCGATGCGGCGGGAGCCGCCGTATGCCTTGTCGACGGCGGCGTTCCATACGGTCATCGCGGCGCGGGTGATGTCGGGGCCTGTGCCGTCGCCCTCGATGAAGGGGATGATGGGGTTGGCTGGGACTTCAAGTGTCCCGTCGTCGTGGCGGATGATGTCTGCGCCGTCCGCCGGGCGCGTTATGTGGGTGTACATGGTGTTGGGGAAATTTGGCGCAAGCGCCTTGGAAGTTGAAAAGTTGAAAAGTTGGGAAGTTGAAAAGTTGAAAAGCTGGGAGGTTGAAAAGTTGAGAGGTTGGGAAGTTGAAAAGTTGAAAAGCTGGGAGGTTGAAAAGTTGAAAAGTTGGGAGGTTGAGAAGTTGGGAAGAGGGGTGAAATAGTATAGCACATTGCAGCGGAATGGTTCCGCTATGCCGCTTGGACGGGTTTAGCTATGTCGTTTGGACGAAAAGAGCATATCCAACCCGCCTGGCGAGGCGATACCGAGGCGTGAATGACTTGCCAAATTACGGTTCGACACCTTGTTGGCGGAGGCATGTCTGAATGTCGGCGGCGGGAAGGTCACGGGGGGAAATTCCACGCTCGGCGGCCAGGGCCGCCGCAATGCCGACCCCTTGCCCAACGTTGAGGCAAATCGGCATGGCGCGGAAGTTGGAGTGCGCCTTGTGCGTTCCGCCTATGTTGCGGCCCGCCAGCAGGAGTCCGTCCAGCCTTTCCGGGATGCACGAGCGGTAGGGAATGGTGTATTTGCCCTTTGCACGGAACTTGTGCTGCACGCCGTTGGCGTCGAGTCCTGCCCCCTTGGTGTTGTGGATGTCGAAGTTGAAGTGGTTGCGCGTGGCGATCCAGTCGTCGAACTGACGCGCCTCGACGATGTCCTCCTCCGTCATCGTGTGGAGGGTGCGGAAGTGGCGCGTTTCGCGGACTCCGATCTGGGAGGCGGAGGCCACCACGTAGCAGTGTTTGTAGCCGGGGGCGTATTTGCGGAGGAAGGCGACGATTGCCTCCATCTGGCGGCGGCAGACGAGTTCGGCGCGGGAGAGTTCGGCCGCGTCCGTACCGTCGATGTCCGTGACGTTGGTCATGTTCACGCACATCTCGCCAGGAAGGTGCTGGCGGTAGAGCAGCACATGCCCCGCAGGCGCGGGGAGGTTGGCGCGGCCAAGGGCCTGGATTTCGCCGGCGGGCACATCGACGGTCGTCTCGAAGCTGCCGGGGGCTATGGCGCGGTCGGTATCGACGCCGCCAAGGCGGAACATCAGCGTTACGGGCTGGCATTTGCCGTCGCCCTCGCGGCCCATGTCGAAGGCGGCTCCGGCGCGTGCGGCGACGTCGCCGTCGCCCGTGGCATCGACCACTACCTTGGCCATCAGCGCCTCACGGCCCGACTTGCTTTCGGTCACGACGCCCCTGACGCGCCCGTCCTCGACAATCGCATCCACGACCTGCGTGTAAAGGCGCACCTTCACGCCCGCATCATCGAGGAGGCGCAGGTAGGCGTTCTTGAGCGCCTCGTGGCAGATGTAGTTGTCGGGCTTGCCGACCTCGCCCTCCGGCAGCAGGACGCTCTCCGCCTGCGCGGCGTAGATTTCATCGAGGAGGGGCGACTCCGTCTGGCCAGTCCAGTGCGACATCATGCCCGACGTCGAGACGCCGCCGACGGCGTTGCCGGACTCCACCAACAGGACGTTCCCGCACCCTGCGCGGGCGGCGCCAAGCGCCGCGCCAATGCCGGCTGGGCCGGAGCCGCAGACAAGGACATCCGCCTCGGCGGCAACGGGTATGGTTCGGGATGGTTCAGTGTAGGTCTTCATGCGATGTGTCCGTCTATGCCAGTTGGGTTGTCATTGCGTAACCTCCCGCAATTCGTGTGGGGCGAGGGTGAGGCCCGCATCGGGGACGGCGACTGGCTCGTCCATTGTGTTAAGGTAGATGGCGAAGGACTGTCCGTCCTTGCGGAACTCGTGTCGTGAAACGCCGCAGGAAAGCATCTCGAAGGGTCCTCGTTCCGCGCCCCTGATGCGCTTTGCCAGCGCGAGCAGGGATGCCGCCTCGCGCTCGAACGCTTCGCGGCAAGCGTGGGAGCAACTGGCTTTCTCTCCGAAAGGCGTCCGTCCGTGGTCATCCGCGAGGAGGTAGTCGTAGCAGTGGACAAGAGACTCCATTGCGCCGCCGAGAATCGTGTAGCGTGCCTGTTCAATGAATTTATCAGAAGAGCAGTCGAGGGCGTCGAACCATCCGCCCCCGCAGCGTCCTCCAGTTAGGGAATCCGTCCAAGCGGCTATCCAGCAAGACTGAAGAGGCTCAGGGTTTGCGTCTCGCGTCTCGGTGCCAATCCAGCACTCGCCAAAAAGCGCCGTCTGTTTGATTGGATCATATCCGCGTTCGGCATATTTGCCATACCAGCATGGATACTTTATGATAAAATGCGCATGGGGATTCGCCTCCCTTGCGACGGGCAGTATGTCTCGCTTGCAGACCTCGAACAATAGCGCCCGCCTGTATTCTCCCCAGTCGGCAATGCCGCGCGCAGTCTTGTCGGCACAGCAGCGAGGACAGTTGTCGTCGCAGATGGAGAACAGAAAATCGTCAATGATTACCGTGTCGAAAAGCCGTGCGGCGCGGGCGACTTCTTCTTGCATCCGTTTTCGGGCTATGGGGTCGGACCAGCAGACCACAAGCTGAGGTTCGGCTTTGTCGTGGAGGGCATCGTTGAGCATCGTTGGCGTAATCATGCCGCAGACCTCGAAGCCTTCGGTGCGAAAAGCGTCGCGCTCTTCGATAATGCGTTCTGAGGATACACGCTCGCCGTGGCGGTAGGTTTCAAGCCATATCTTCGTGAAATTGTGACGTCGCCACCAGTCCATGGCTCTGGCGCGGCCTAGCGGGGTAGCAAGGTCTCCGTTGCACGCCGTCACCTTGCATGACATGGAGAACACATGCGGCGAAGAGGGGATTTTCGCCGGCGGAATTGGAGTCTTGATTGTGGCTGCTGCCAACGATGAAATGATAGCCACTGGCATGTTCATGTCGATAATAATACAGATGTGGCTAGGAGAAGGCAAGAAGGGCGATTCCCCCTAGCGAGCAGACGATTCCGAGTGTCTGGTAGCGTCCTGGGCGCTCGTGGAGGGCGATTGCCCCGTAAACCAGGAATCCGGCTAGGCACGATGCGACCATGATTGGCGATGCAATTGCGGCCAATCCGGCGGCCTGGAGCCGGTCAAGGGCGTTGTATAGTAGGAACAGCCCCGCGAAAAGCCAGACTGCCGACTCGATGCCACCGACCTTGACGAGGAATGACAGCGGAGCGGGGAGGGGAGCGGGTTTGTCAGTGGGATGAGAGTTCAAATGATGGACAATGCCGTGAACCATGGAGGCGGCAAGCATGCCGAGGGCACCCCATGCTATGCGTTCGGGCTGGGCTGGCCGCGCATCGTGAGGCAGGAACGAAACAAGGTTAACGGCGCACTGGTTGGCGCCGCAGAAAACAAAGCCGAGAAGCGCCGGCACAAGCCATGCAGAATTGCCGGCAAGGCGGCAAGACGGCTGACTGCCATTTTCCCTTCTGGCGGCCGCATGGTGCGCCGTAGTCTTCGCCATGCCCCCAAAGACCACGCCGGCGAGTATTAGCGCAAGACCGACCATGCGCGTCGCGGTGGCCTCTGTATTACCAAGCGCAATCCCCATCGCAAAGGGAAATACGAATCCGGATTGCACAATCGTCCAGGCTGCTCCATTAGGACCTCGCGCCATCGCGCGGCCCATGAACACAGCCATGACATAGCTCAGGGCACCCCATGCGGCCATCAGCGCCGCTGGCCGCCATCCGAGGCAGAGTTTGAAAAGGGCGGACTGCGGCCACGTCATTCGTCCAATGGCGAGTAGCAGAATCGATGCGGACAGCAGGAATATCGAGCGGACGGCCAGCAGCTGCCCCGTGGGGCGGCCGTGGCGTTCGACAATCCCGACAACGGCGCCGGTGACGACCCACGAAAGGCCTGTCAGAATTGCAAGCAGGAGTCCAATGGCCATGATGTGTCAGTTCTGCCGTTCGTAGCGAATGATGACGATTTCGCCAGGCGCGACGGGCGCAGACAGTTTCGCGCCTGGTTCCGGCGTGAAGCCGCAGGGGGCGATTTCGTATGAAGCGGCGCCAGTCGCCGCCTTGTCGCGTCCAAGGATGATGACTCCCCTGTCGCCTATATTTTTGTTCAGCGAATAGACGGAATCGTCAGGGGCGTTCAAAGACACCTTGGGCGCATCTGCGGGCGGCGTCTCCTCGGAGAGTATCAGCGGGGAGAGTGCGCTCAGTTCGCGGGCGTTTTCAAAGAGCATATCCTTCAGTTCTGTGCGGTACTTGTGCCGCCATTTGACTGTCGAGTTCTCCCAGTAGAAGACGCCACGTGCGCCGAGGACTATTGGCATGAAGAATTCGTAGCGGATGCTCTCGGGGGTGACTGGCGTCTCAAGGCTTGAGCGGTGCGACTGTCCGAAGCAGTGTATGAGAATCTTGTCCTGCCCCATTCGAATCCGGGCGAGCTTTACCATGTTCGGTGAACTGAAGTTCCACAGCAATCCATCCAGGTATGGCGTTAGGAACACCTCAGGCCCCTCGTATGCCAACCAGAGCCTTCGTCCGCCGGTTGCCGATTCCATCGCCCTGCGCGTTGCTTCGAAAAGAGGCATAGGCGTCTTGCGGATGGAGTACATCTCGTCGGTGTAGAAGAAGAGCGTGGCCGGCGACTTGTCATACTTCGCGAACCAGCGTTTGAGATTCTCGCCGTTTCCAGGATGCTCGGTCCAGTGATGCGGCATATCGACCATCCACAGCACGCCGTTGATGCGGGCGCGCTCGAGAAGGGCGTCGATTTTCTCGGGCGATTTCCAACTTCCGCAAGCCCAGTATGATTGAAGCGTGTTGAACCCGTTTCTGCGGAGTTCGACCATTGGCCAGTCTTTCTTGTCTTCGTTGACGCAAAACATGCCGATAACCACCATTGGCTTGCCGTTGGGATCGACGACGCACCTCGGCTTCTCGGGTAGGAGATTGCCCTTGGGCATCGCTGACTCGGGGATTTTCTCAATGACTGCCGTCGCCCAGTTTATCAGGACGTCGTCTTCAGTTCCCCGTTCCCTCATCCCAACGTAAAGTGTGGTCTTGCCATCTGTAATCGCCTCCATCGGCACATGGCAGTAGAGATTCGACACGGCTATGTCGAATACGCCGTTTGTGCCGTTGATGTAGAAGGCATCGTAGCGGATGTCCGGCCGTGTGCAGTCGGTATGGATGACGAAGTCGGCCGTCTTCTTGCCGCCGCCGGGGAGAATGAGCTGATCGTCCGCAGTCACGCTGTGGACGGAGAAGGTAGGCTCGTATTTCCCAATGTCTTCCGGCTTGATGTCCGTCACCCGGAGGGAGCCGTTTGCGTAGCGGATAGGCACCATTGACCGATTCTGGAAAAGGAATATCTTGCCCTCGGTAACTTGGATTTGCTCCGGCGTGGCGAAGAAACGGCGCACCCTTGTCCATTTTGCCGACGGGATGTTGAAGAACGACCTGTACATGGGGCCCGAACCGGTTATCATGACGTCGGCGTGCAGATTGCCGTCCATTTCGCTCTGGTATGTGTATTCGAGTTCATAGACGGTGTTGGTTTCCAATGGGACAGATTGCTTGTATCTTGTCTGGACTGCGCGGTCCATGGACGTGAAGGACATCTCCGCAGCATGGAAGATGCCCGGCTGCCCTTGGACCTTGACGATTCTCATGACTGCGTTCGTGCTGTGCTGCACGAAATGCTCCCACCCGTCTGCGTCAACGCCGTTGTTATTGGCGAAGTCCGGGTTCGCCAGCAAGTTCGGGCCGACGCTGTATGCTGGCATCCCGGCGATAGCCGCGGATGCGGCCATCGCCAGGATGAACCATAGGGTCTTCATGGTCTTCTTTTCTCCTGGTAGTCCAAAGGTCTTAGCGCATGATGACCACTGTGGCGCCCGGCGCTTCGTCCCAGACGAATAGCGCCTTCAGGTATGGCGTGCCTCCATCGTTTCCGCGATAGGTGCCGAAGACGTTCCGCGCATCGTCGCCGGCGAGAGACTTCTCCTCCGCCGTCGCGTTTTGGGCGACGTATGGGGCGGAAGTCCAACCCCGCGATGGCTTTGCGACGCGAATAATCACAGGGGCGTCGCCGCTTCCTACGCCGTCAAGAAGGTTCTCTATTGCAGTGGCCGAGGTGGGCGCGGCACCGGTGAAATAGATTTCGTCAGGCGTCCGGCCATTGAAGAACGGAGTTGCCCCAACGGTGATGGCGGCGTCCGCGTGGAGGACGAGACGCTTCAGCGACGTGTCGCCCTCAAATGCCTTTGCCGGAAGGTTCGTGACCGTCGTCGCATTGTCCCATCCGCCTAGCGTGATGTCCTCGAGGTTTTGCATCTTGCGCAGAGTGCGGTTGTTCATGTCGCGCATCCTCGGCAGAGCGATGCTCCCCTTGCCATTGGAATATGTCGTGCTTGTGCATAGGAAGGCATCTGCATGCATTGATGTAATGCCACTCAAATCCCACCAGTCGAACTTCGTCTCTGTGATCAGCGCGTTATATAGGGCGCGGTTGCCAGGGAATGATGCAAGCGTTGGTAGTTGCAGGATGAGGTGCGTGGTGGCCGAGCCGCCGAAATACCAGTTGGGCCAATACCAAGCGGAGACGCTGGGCTCGTCAAGGATGACCAGACGGTATGCCGCTTCGTTAAAGGACTGCTGACTGCTTCCCGCTGGGTTGTCAAGGTTCCCAGGGGAAATGAAGGCAGTCACATTCCCGGTTCCCTTGAAAGTCTTATGCCCGGCCGCCGGCACTGAAAACTTCCATTCCTCGTTGCCGAGCATGACTGGGCCGCCAAGATCGATGACACCTTCTCCGGTATTTGTGTCGGCGTACAGCCCGGATTCCGCCTGCTTGCCGAGCGTCAGCGTTCTCGCCGACTCGCTGAGAACGGAGCAGTTGACGGTGAAGTTGCCATCGGTCGCGGTCTGCTTGTCAGCCGCGAGTGCCCATGGGTGGACGATGCGCGCATAGAGCCACGTGTCATCCGTGAGCGTTACGCTGATTGTCGCGTTCGAGCAGATGGACTTGTCCACATCGCCATACCACTTGCGGAAGGTGCCGGTAGCATTGGGTGTCGCGGTCAAGGTCACGACAGTTCCATCGGGGTAGGTGCCATCGGTGAATGGGGCCCAGTCGGCGGAAATCGTGACGGTGTCGTCGAAGAAGGTGTTGCGCTCGACAGAAAGTTTATGGCTATTCATGCTGTCGGACCAGGCGACATATTGGGCGTAGTGCGTCTTGAATACCTCGGCGGAGACAACACCGAAGGGGATTGGGTGGTCTGGATGCGCCGTGTGGTATGCCTTGCGCTCCGCCTCGGTGAGAAGCGTTGCGTTGGCGGCGATCGCACCCCAGGCCGCGTTGCCGCGCGGGATGCCGAAGACCATCGTGTTCGCCGCAGTGTCCGGCCATGCGGTTGCTGCCGTGATGTTCGGCACCGCTCCCGTGAAGGTCACAACCTCCAGAGGCTGCTTGTCAAAGGCATTCGCCACGGAGAGCGTGAACCCTTCGGCACAGCCGAGCGTGACGCGTTTCAGGCTACCGCCCGATGAGCTTGCTGCAAATGCCTGGGAACCGAGTAGGACAAGCGTGTTGTTTTCTGGCGAGAGAACAGCTTCCTCCATATTGTCGCAGCAGTAGAATGCCTGCTTGACTATGTTGGTTATGGATGGGAGCGTAAGAACGCCTTCGGCAAGCCAGTTTTTCCATGCGCACTCGTCAATGAACTTAAGTGTGGGCAGGTTGAAATCACCAAAATTGGACTTGTCGCCAGTTGTTCTGCTGTTGGCCGAGAAACCGTATTGACCGACCGTGGTCACTTTCGGCAGGTCCAGCACCATTCGCCTGCATTCGCAGGTTGACCAATTGTTGATCTTTGTCACCGTTGCGTTGGCAAAGATGAGCTCTTCGGCTTTCGTATTCTGTAACCCCGAATTGTTTGGCGAGCCGTCGGAGAGCGCAGGATAATAGACTATGCGAGGGCTTCCCCCATTGGCATTTTGCAGCGAATAGACGCAATTGGAAATCTTCGCAGTCCCGCTGGTTGTCGTCACCGTTCCCACGGAAAGATCCAGGCACTCCCCCATTGGGGCATTAAGAATCGCCTTGTTGCCCGATGTATAGTTTCCGATGACGAACTTGCCACTGCTGATGGCGCCGCACATCAGAATCCACTTGCCATCGGTAATGCAGTTGACATTTGTCGGGTTGCCTGCTTCGTCGGCGGCATAGTAGCGCCAAGTCGGCGCCGCGTGTTGTAGGGCGACATATCCGCCGGAGTTGCCGAACTCGACGAATGCCGTTCCGCCGTCGTCCGTCACCTCAATGTCAGTGACCGTGCCAGCGCCGCCCGCGACAGAAGCGAGTTCGGCGGAGGTGTATGTGGTCGTCCAGTTGATGGCGGAAGAATCGCTTTCGAGGCGGAGGACTGTAAGCGTCCCGTCCTGTCCGAGGATATAGAGGCGTGGCCGGAAATAGTCAGTGTGGCTCATGCGGAGCGTTCCTGCATAAGAGGAGCCGTTTGCGGTATTGACTTCGGCGAGCAGCGTTGCGTATGCGCTTGCGTTCGCCGTCGCGGTCGCTTTCAGCGCCACGGCCTGGGCATCGGCGTCGGCGATGGATGCCGTTGCAGGATTTGCGTACCACGGCATGGTGTATGACGGGTTCGCGGCCGCCGCGCCCGCTAGAATGGCCGCTGCCACGATGGCGCAGTGAGTAGTTGTCGTTGCTTTCATGGTGATGTCTCCTTATGGTTAATGAAGGGTTGGGGAATTTATGCGAATTATTATGCCTAATATGCCTAGAGTTGTCAAGAGGGGTAGGAGGAAACGGGGAATGGGGAACGGGGAAGATCAGGCCATCGTCGCGCCACGGATGAACTTGTAGCCGACGCTGTTGCCTTCGGGGTAGTGGCCGGTTTTGAGAAATGCCAGTGCGTCGTTGGCGGCGGCCTCGCCTGCGGCTTTGGGATCGATTTCTATGCGCGTCAATTCGCGGTCGTATGCGGGAAGGAATCCGGCGTTGGCTAGCGTCGCCACTCTGATGTCCTCCGGCGCACGAAGCCCGGCGATTGCCATCGCCATCAATGCGCCGCGTGCCAGGTAGTCGTCCTCAAAATAGTAGAGGGTGTCGTGATCGATGTGCCCGGAACTAATCATGCGGCGGAACTCTTCGAAGCCGGTGCGCTCGATGACGGAGTGGTCGCCGTTACTGCCAACAGGCCCGAGAACAATGCGTCTCGTTTCAATGCCGGCGGCCCGGAACTGTCGCTCCGCATCGCTGGACAGATGAAAGCAGTGCATGGCCACGGCCTTGCGGATGCCATTGGCCTGGCAGGCTTCCGCCATTTCGCGGAGGGCGCGAATCCTGTCGAATCGTGTCATTCCTACGCCGGATGTCATGGACTTGCCAATCGCAACGTATGCGTAAGGAACTCCTGTCCTTGCCAGATATCCTGGGAACTGGCGCCAAGACGACATTGCCATCACCAAGTCAACAGAACGGGAGAGCGCCGCGTCGATGGATGAGAAGTCCGCCTTGCCGCTCGTTGTGTCGAAAAAGGCGGCGGCCTGAGTGAAAAGGTAGCCCTCTTCGTTGAGGCGGCTGCGGAGCGTTTCCAATATGGCGGTTTGAAAGTAGCCGATGTTGGCGGAGTTGTAAACGAATACCACGTGGCCGCGCCACAGTTTTGCCCCGCGGTCGCGGACGACTGTTCCGACGCGCGGACGCGCCACGGCAAGTCCCTCTGCGGCCAACTGGCGGAGCGCAGCCCGCGTCACGATGCGGCTCACCCCAAGATCGTCCACGAGCGAATAGGACGACGGCAGGAGGTCGCCTGGCGCGTAGTAGCCCTCTACGATTGCGCGGCGCAGGCCGTCGGTGACCTGGCGGACAAGCGTCCGCTCGTCGCCGTGGTCAACCTTGAAGGGGGCTTTCTTCCTCATTACTTCGTTGCGGCGCGCATGGCCGCGATGGTCTCCTCGCTGAGGATGTGCTCCATGGCGCAGGCGTCGTGTTCGGCGTTCTCTTCCGAGACGCCTAGCGAGAGGAGGTAGTTCTTGAGGGTGGTGTGCAGTTCGAAGACCTTCTTCGCCACGGCGAGGCCCTCTTCTGTGAGGGTGATTTCGCGGTATTTCTCGTATTTCACCAGCTTGAGGCTGGAGAGTTCCTTGACGGCGCTGTTGACGCTGGGCATCTTCACGCCGAGCATCTTCGAAATATCGACGACGCGGGCGAAGCCATTCTGCTCTGCCAGGCGGTATATCGCCTCAACATAGTCCTCGAGACTCTTCGTCATGGTGGTATCCTCTGTTATGCCTCTGCCGCGAAACGCTGGCCTACGACCGGATGGAGGCCTTGGACGAACTGCGGGCCTGAGACGGACTTCGATCCCTCGCGGCGAACTTCCAGCAGGCGGAGCATCGTGCCTTCGCCTGCGGTGATTGCCACGCCGTCCTTGGAAATGTCGGCCACGAATCCCGGGGCGAGGCCGCAGCCCTCGGGAGCGCTTTCCGCACGCGCGGAGAGGATTTTCAGCCGCTCCGGCGCGCCCTCTTCGCCACGCGGGAGGAAGGTCGTCCAGCAGGATGGCCAGGGGTTGAAGGCGCGGACGCGCAGGGCAAGCGTGTCGGCGGGCAGCGACCAGTCGATGAGGCCGTCGCCCTTGCCTAGCTTGTTGGCGAAGGTGACTTCGCGCGGATCCTGCTTGCGCGGCGTGAGCAGCCCCGACTGCAGCTTGGGCAGGCACTTCATGAGAAGGTTCGCGCCGAGCTGGGAGAGACGGTCGTGGAGGGTTCCGGCGGTATCGTCAGGCCTGATGCGCTCCTCGGCCTGCATGAGGATGTCGCCGCTGTCCATGCCGGAGTCCATCTTCATGATGGTCACGCCGGAGACTTCGTCGCCGTTCTCTATGCAGCGGTGGACGGGCGCCGCGCCTCTGTATTTGGGTAGGAGGGAGAGGTGGACGTTGATGCAGCCCAGGCGTGGCATAGAGAGGATGTTGTAGCCAAGCATGAGGCCGTAGGCCGCAACGATGATGACATCCGGGTTGATCTCGCGGAGTTGGCGCACAGTCTCCAGCTTGTCGTCGCTCTCGCGGAGCGTCTTTGGGGCGATGACGCGGAGGCCGAGCTTTTCGGCGTATGCCTTGGCGGGGCAGGGGGTGGGCGCGTGGCGGTCGCGGCCGCTTGGCTTGTCGGGACGCGTTATGACGCACTTGATGTCGTATCCGGGGGTTTCGACCAGCTGCTTGATCACGGCGCAGGAGACATCGGCAGAACCCATGAAGACGACCTTCAGCGGAGGCAGTTCGCCTGCGCCGTCGTGCGCCTGGTGGTATTCCATCCCGGGCTTGCCGGCCTTCTTCACGTCAAGGACGAATGGCGAGCCTACTAGAGCCTTGAGGCGGCGCCGCGACGACTGCTCCACGCCGGAGAAGAGGCTCTCTCCGTTGGCGTTGATGGCCACGATGCCGGTCAGGTCCTCGACCTCCAGCTTCCAGAGGGCCTCGGTCGCGCCGAACTCGTTGAGGAACCAGACGCCCTCCACGCGCTTGACGCATTTGGCAAGAAGTGCTGCTGCGCCGCCCACGACCTGGACATAGATGCAGCCGTTCTCCTTGCAGGCGGTCTGGGTCTCGCCGTTCATGCCGCCCTTGCCGAGGATGACGCGGATGCCGCGCTCGGCGATGATTGTCGGCATGTAAGGGTTCTCGCGGCTGGACGTGGTAGGACCGGCCGCGACGACCTTCCACTGGCCTTCGGCGTCGCGCACGACGATCGGGCCGCAGTGGAAGAGGGCCGCGTTGTTGAGATCGACAGGCGACTCGCCGTCTTCGAAGAGGTATTTGTGGAGGCGGTCGCGACCCGTATATACGGTGCCCGAAATAGAGACCTCGGTGCCGAGCGGGAGCTTGCGGACGTCGGCTTCGCGGAATGGGTAGCGCAGCTTGACGACCGTGCTGGTGCGCGCGGTGGCGTTATTGAATCTTGGTCTTGCGCTCATCTCCGCACCTCCTTTTCAAGGCCGGTCTCGACGTCGATGACCATCGTTGCGCGGCGGCAGGCCCAGCATGAGTAGGCCACCGTGACGAAGAAGGAGGCGGGGAGTCGCGCCGATCCGCAGAGCTTGACGCCCAGGAGTGTCGTCTTTCCCCCAAGCCCCATCGGGCCGATTTCAAGGGTGTTTGCCTCGGCGAGGAGGCGGCGCTCCATTTCGGCCAGAACTTGGTCGTGGGAGGAGTCGTCGAGGGGGCGAAGCAGCTGGCGCTTGGCGCGGGCGTAGCCCTCTGCGCGGTCGCCGCCGATGCATACTCCGAGGATGCCGGGGGCGCAGCCCATGCCCTGCGCGCGCCAGACTGCGTGCAGGACGCATGTCCGGACGCCCTGGAGGTCGCGCGCGGCGCCGATGGTGGCGTCGGGGAGGCTGTATTGGGTGCTCATGTTCTCGCAGCCGCCGCCCTTGAGGAGAAGGGAGAAGCGCACGAACTCGACTTCCTCGCTCTCCTCGAAGTGGATTGTCGGTGCGCCTTCGGCTACATTGTCGGCGACCGATGCGCCGTCAACGGGGAGGATGGTGTTCTGGCGCAGGTAGCCTCGGCGCGTGGCCTCGGCGACTGCGGCATGGATGGCGCGGCGTAGCTTGCTGCGGGGGAAGTCGTAGGGGGTCTCGACCCAAAAGGTGAGTGTGCCGGTGTCCTGGCAGAGAGGCGTTGAATTGGCGCGGGCGATGTCCGCATTGCGGCATAGCGACGCGAGGATGGTGGCGGCGCGCGGGACTTCGGCGTTGGCGCCGGCGTCGCGCAGTGCGCTGAGGACGTCGTCGGGAAGAATAGTCGAGGCGCGTCGAATGAGTTCGAGAATGGACGCCGACCATGCCTCCTCATTGAATGATTGCTGTTTTATAGCTGCCATGGTCCTGCCCTCCTTTCCGTTAATGGATTCGTTTAATTGTCTGTCCATTATAGCACATTCGGCGACTCCACGCTGTAGCGTCACCGCAATTTTACTTAATTGATTTGACATTCGGCAAGGCGAATGGTAGAATTGAATCACGCGAATCGAAAGGATGAACCATGAATGCCTTGACTCTTCATGCATTGGATGCAGAACTTGCAGACGCACTTCGCCAGCGCGCCTCTGAACTAGGCGAGAGCCTAAACCAGACGGCAAAAGGGCTTCTGTCCATGGCGCTGGGCCTTGCCGGGAGACGAGAAAAACCGGCTCCTGGATTTATGCGCTTCGCTGGGCGGCTCTCCGCAAGCGATGCTTCGGAAATGCGACGTTTCGTGGAGAACGCCGATTTCTCCAAGGTGAATCCAGAGGATTGGAAATGAACGCCGTCGTCCTCGACACAAGTGCATTGATTGATTTTCTGGAGCATCAAGGCCGCATTGCCGACTCCCTCCGCACATTTGACCGTCTTGTCGTTCCCGCAGCCGTTGATGCAGAATTCCGTGCTGGACTAGACCCTGATACACGGAGTGGGCGTGAAAGGGGCGCGCTCCTTGATGAACTTCTTGGCGACCCGTCTGTTGAGTTTGCGCCTGCTGGCCGAGCTGAAAGCGCAAAGTACGCCCAGCTCTATCGATATTTGAAACGCAATGGGACTATAATTCCACTCCACGATGTCTGGATAGCCGCTACAGCGCTTGTACGAGATGCCGCAGTCTGCTCGACGGATAATCATTTCAGGAATGTTCCACTTCTACGCATCATCGACACCAATTTCCTCAATTAAGGAAGGTGCACCATGAAACGATTCAACGACAAGATTGCCTTTATCACCGGCGCCGGCGGCTACATCGGCGGCACGATCGCACGGATGCTCGCCGCAGAGGGCGCCAAGGTTGCTGTCTGCGACATTACCGAGGAGTCTTGCGCCAAGACCGTCCGGGCGATTGAGGAGGCCGGGGGCAAGGCGCTATCCGTGCCGGCGGACGTTACGAACTCAGCCTGCGTCGATGCCGCCATCCAGCGCACCGTCGAGACATTTGGCGGACTGGACATCATGGTCCATGTGGCGGGCGGCAGCGCCCGGCAGGACATGAAGTGCCTCGCTGACCAGAGCGACGGGGTGATTCTCCGCGTCCTCGGCGTGAATCTCCTCGGCGCCATCTGGGCAAGCCGCGCGGCGGCGCGGATCATGCGCGACCAGGGGCGCGGCGGGCGCATCATCAACATCTCCTCCATCGTTGCCCTCAACGGACTGCGTGGCAGCGTAGATTACGCGGCTTCCAAAGGCGGCATCATCGCCATGACAAGGGCGCTCGCGAAGGAGATGGGCGAGTATGGGGTGACGGTCAACTCCGTGGCTCCGGGCGTGGTCCAGCGTCCCGGCACCGGCGCCGACGAGAGCGACTACGCGCTCAAGACCAATTTCCTTGGCAAGAAGTGCGAGGCGACGGACATAGCCGAAACAGTCCTCTTCCTCTGCTCCGACGCGGCGGGATTCGTGACCGGGCAGACATGGGCCGTCGATGGCGGCCGCAGCCTTGGAATGAAGGGCAGCGACTGAAGGCGTTGAACGCAATGACTGTTCACGATTATCTGCGCCACTGCGCCAAAGTAATTATGTGCATCGCATCGTCAAGTCTTTTTGCGGGCGAGCCGCCCGCCGTAACAGCATCCGCCCACCCGCAGCCCGCCGAGGGCGTCAAGGTCGTCCTTGAACTGCCGCCTGGCCCAGGCAACCCGCGCAACAGCGAGGGCTCATTCGTCACGCTCCGCGACGGGCGCATAATGTATGCCTACACGCGCTTCACCACCGCCATCCGCAAAGGTATTCCAGACTCAGGCGAGGCGGAGATAGTCGCACGCTTTTCCTCCGATGGCGGCCTCACCTGGACGGCGAAGGACACGCTCGTCGTCGCCAACGAGGGCGCATTAAATGTCTGCTGCGCCACTCTCCTACGGCTCCAGAGCGGCGAGATCGCACTCTTCTACCTGCGCAAAAACAGCCTGGTTGACTGCCGCCCCGTGATGCGCCGCTCTTTTGACGAGGGAGCGACATGGAGCGAGCCGGTCGAGTGCATCACCGACGAAGTCGGCTACTACGTCCTCAACAACGACCGCGTGATCCAGCTTCGCGACGGGCGGCTGCTCTTCGCCGTCGCCCTAAGCACCATCCGCGACGACAAGTCCTTCCACGAAATGGCCGAGGTTGTAACCTATTCCTCCGACGACAACGGCGCGACATGGCGACGCGGCCAATCGCGGCTTCGGGTGCGGACGCCGGACGGCGTCCAGCACCCGGCTCAGGAGCCTGGCGTGGTGGAACTGCGCGACGGGCGCATCCTCCTGTGGATCCGCACCGATGCCGGATGGCAGTATTTCAGCCATTCGTCCGACCGGGGCGAAACATGGACGGAGCCGCAGCCCTCGCCGTTCGTCTCGCCACTCTCTCCCGCAAGCGTGAAGCGCCTCCCCTCGGGCGACCTCCTCGCGCTCTGGAACGATCATGCCTTGCGCCCTGAAATGAAGACGCGCGGCCCGAAGTGGGCGCACGGCGCCAGAACGCCGCTTGCCGCAGCTCTCTCTCGCGACGACGGCGCGACATGGGGCGCGTCGCAGCTTATCGAAGACGAGCCGGATGGCTGGTACTGCTACGCCGCCATCTACCCTCTCGACGACGGCACCGTCCTCCTCGCCTACTGCGCCTACGAGGATCTCGCCCATTCCCGCATCGTCAAGGTGCCGCTCGCGTGGTTTCACTGACAGGACGAACTCTCCTGCCTAGCCCCTAGCCCCTAGCCCCTAATCCCCCGTTCCCTCATTCTCCATATTCTCGGCGACAGACCAGTGTCGCGGCGGAAGAGATTTGAAAGGTGCTGGGCGTGGCAGAAGCCGCATTGGGCTGCGATCTCGTCGAGGGTAAGGTCGGCGTCCCGTAGAAGCAGTCGTGCCTTTGCCAGCCGGCGCCGCCTGATTTCCGCTCCTGGTGGCCGACCCAGTTCCGCGACAAAGCGACGGTGCAACCTTATTGGTGCCACGCCAAGTTCACGAGCAAGCTGGTCAACGCCCCACTGGCGCGGAAGATTCTCCTCCACCAGCGACAGTGCCTGCGCCACCAGCGGGTCAGACGCCACGATGCGGTCGGTGCTGGCGCGCACAGCAACGCCTCTCGGCGGAATCAGTATTGGCGCACGCGGAGGAGTCTCGCCATCCATGAGCCGCGAGAGAAGCGCCGCACCCTCGCTGCCAACGCGCCCTGCATCGTGCAGGACGCTTGAGAGCGGTACGCTCTGGTTTTCACAGAGGAGGAGATCGTTGCCGATGCCCAATACCGCGATTTCCTCGGGGACCGCGACGCCAGCCGCCCTGCATGCCGCCAAGACAAGCGCGGCGTCGGCGTCATCGTAGCAGAGGAGCGCCAGCGGACGCGGCGCAGCTCGGAAGAGCCCCGAGAACCAGCGTGATGTCGCCCGCGTGTCGTCCCAGCGGTCTGCCTCGACTCCTTCCGCAAGCACCCACCGCGAACAATTCCCCCATCCTTCCGCGAAGCCCGCATATCTGGCCGCATGGACGGGCGTCCACTTGGTCGAGAACCAGGCGGCGTGGCTGTAATTGCGTTCCTTGTAGTGCTCGGCGGCGAGACGTCCAATGGCGCGGTTGTCGCCGCATACGCGGGGCAGTGGCATCTCATGATGCTCCTCTGTGAGATCGACTACCGGTATGCCGCGTCGCCGTAGCCGCCGCACAAGCGTTAGGATGTCAGGGTCGTCTCGCAGCGTGACCAGTGCGCCGTCGCCGCGCCATCCGCCCAGTGTCCGCATCAGACGATTCGCCACCAGGAGGTTCCAGCCGGCAGATCGCGCGAAGCGGGCAACGGCGACATTCCTCTCCGGCGACGGCGGCGTAACCGCAAGCAGCACATCCTTTCCCTTTCGGCCTTTCATATTGAAACAAGTCTGCCAAATGCGGGGAGCAATGTCAAGTGTTTTTGAAATAAATATGCAATTTTTTTGAAGAACTTTGCAAGTGAATTTCAATTCGCATTTTGCTATCATTATTCCCGAAGTTTGCATTGGACCTTGAAGATTTTTCCCCATGAACCGAGCCTTAGTCCTTGAAGAAAACGCCATCCTGCGCTGGAGGGAGATTCCCGATTCCCCAGTCGCGGGGTGGTATCGCATGCGCATCGCCGCCGCCGGCATCTGCGGCAGCGACATCGGGCGCGGCTTCGGGAATGGCGCATACCACTACCCTCTTGTGATGGGCCATGAGTTTTCGGCCATCGTCGAGGAGGCGCCATCTGGCGGCCGCATCGCGCCAGGAACTCTTTGCGCTGTATATCCGCTTCTTCCCTGTGGCAAGTGCCATGCCTGCGCCAAAGGGTGGATTCACCTCTGCGAGCACTACGACTACTTTGGCTCCCGTCGCGACGGTGCCTTCGCCGAATATCTCTATGTTCCGGAGTCAAACCTCCTGCCAGTGTCGGGGAGCGTGTCGGCAGAGGAGGCCGCCATGGTGGAGCCGGCGGCCGTTGCTCATCGCGGAACCCACGGCTTTGATGTTGATGAAGGCTTTGGCGCATTCGTGATTGGCGGCGGCCCCATTGGCATCTTGGCCGCACAGTGGCTGCGCATACGCGGGGCAGGCAAGGTCGTCGTTGGCGATGTCGATGCCGCCAAATTGGAGTTTGCGCGGAAGCTTGGTTTTGAGGCCGTGGACACTTCAGGTTTCAACCACGGAACACACGGAATACACGGAAGCGGTTTCGATGTCGTGGTCGAGGCATGCGGTCGGGCTTCCACTCGTGAGCTGGCATTTGACTGCTGCGCCCGCAAGGGCATCGTCTCCTTTATCGGCAACCCGGCAGAAGACTGGACACTCCCCAAGGCCGCTTTCTCCTCCGCCTTGCGCAGGGAGCTCTCCGTTTGCTTCAACTGGAACTCCCTCCCCAGGCCCGACTGGACGGAAGTCCTCGACCACATAGGCAAGGACCTCGCACTCACGCCCCTCGTCACGGCGCGCGTCCCGATGGCCGATGGCGCTTCCGCCTTCGCCCACATTCTCGCGCATGACACCTTCCATTGCAAGACGCTTCTCGTGAACGAATAGTCTCAACCCTTCAACTTTTAACCTTTCAACCTTTCAATTTTCAACTTTCAACTTTCAATTATTATGAAATACGGCATCTACTACGCATACTGGGAAGACCAGTGGAAAGCAGATTACTTCAAATACATAGAGAAGGCCGCACGCCTCGGCTTCGACTTCCTCGAAATCGCCTGCACGCCCATCAACGGCTATGACAGGCAGACGCTTCTTGACTTGAAGAAGTGCGCCGCCGACAACGGCATCTTCCTCACAGCAGGCCACGGCCCGAACGCCGACCAGAACCTCGCTTCGGCAGATCCGGCCATTGCAGCAGGTGCCAAGGCTTTCTTCACCACGCTCCTGAAGAACCTTCAGACGCTCGGCATCCATACCATTGGCGGCGGTATCTACAGCTATTGGCCCGTCGATTACTCCAAGCCAATCGACAAGCCGGGCGACTGGGCGCGATCTGTCGCAGCCGTCCGCGAGATCGGCAAGATCGCGGCAGACTGCGGTGTCGATTACTGCCTGGAAGTCCTAAACCGCTTCGAGGGCTATCTCCTCAACACCGCCGCAGAGGGCGTGAAGTTCGTCCGCGAGGTGGACGTCCCCGCGGTTAAGGTAATGCTCGACACCTTCCACATGAACATCGAGGAAGACTCCATCGGTGGCGCCATCCGCTTGACAAAGGGGTTGCTTGGCCACTTCCACACCGGCGAGTGCAACCGCCGCGTGCCTGGGCGCGGCCGTACGCCATGGCACGAGATTGCCACGGCGCTTGCGGACATTTCATATAACGGCACTGTCTGCATGGAGCCATTCGTGCGCATGGGTGGGAAGGTAGGCGAGGACATCAAGATCTGGCGCGAGCTGGAACCGGGCATCGACGAAGCGAAGATGGACGCCGACGCCAAGTCCGCGCTCGACTTTGAGCGCATCGTCTTTGAGGGAGTGCGATGATTGACGTCTTGGCCTTTGGAGAAGTCCTCTGGGACGTGATTGACGGGGTGCCGCACATAGGCGGCGCACCATTCAACCTCGCCGCGCATGCCGCCAAGTGCGGACTTAGCGCGTCAATCGTCTCGGCTGTCGGGCGCGACGACCTTGGCCGGCGCGCACTCGAAGAGGCACGCCGCCTAGGCGTGGCGACGGACTTCATCGAAGAGCATCCCACACTCCCCACAGGCACCGTCAACGTCACCCTTGGCGCCCATGGAATACCGTCTTACGAAATCGTGAAGCCCGTCGCGTGGGATGAAATAGGATTCCCCACCAGCGCGGATATCAATCCCCGCGCCTTTTGCTTTGGCACGCTGGCGCAGCGCTCGGCTGTCTCCGCCGCGACCCTCTCGCGGCTCATCGCCTCGCTCCCCGATTCGACGCTGGTCTTCTTTGATGTCAATCTGCGGCAGGACTACTGGAGCCGCGACCTCGTAGAGTGCGGACTGAAGCGCACCGACATCCTGAAAGTCAATGACGACGAGATGCGCGCGCTGGGCTTTGCCCCGGATTCCCTTTTCGCACGTTTCCCGCGCCTCTCCGCCGTCATTGAGACGCGCGGCCCGGAAGGATGCGTCGTCTTCACGCGCGGCGGCGCGCCCTTTGCCAGCCCGGCGCTGCCCGACGGACCAGTCATCGACACCGTCGGTGCCGGAGACTCTTTCTCCGCCGCCTTCCTGGCGGCCATTCTGCGCGGTGAAGCCATTGAAGAGGCGGCCGTGGCAGGCAACCGCCTCGCCGGAAAGGTCGCTTCCCGCGCCGGCGCCATACCGGAGGGCTTATAAATCATGAGAGCCTGCAAAGAATGTATCTCCTGCCTGGGACGCAACGCCCGAGAACTGGCGCGGCGCTCCGCGCGCGGCGACGAGGCCCTTGAAAGGCGCATCGCCGACGAGGGGATGCGCATCCTCGCCGACGCCGAGGCGGATGGCTTCACACTCCCGCCGCCATGCTATGCGCGGCGACTCATCGACAACGCGCTCTCCTTGTGCAACGGCGCAGTTCCCGACCCTTGGGCAAAGGAGAAGGCGGATTCGACGGAGCTGGCAAAAAAGCTGCTCGCGCAGTTGGGTTTCTCCACAAATGCAAACAAAAATCTCTGTGGCTCTGTGGCTCTTTGTGAGAATAATCCTGCCAATCCTGTAAATCTTGTCGAAAAAAAAGACTTCGAGCATCGCCTTCGCCTCGCGATAGCCGGCAACATACTTGACTTCTCCATCTACGCAGACCTCGACATCGCCGCCGCAATGGAGAAGATGGAGGAAGCCTTCGAGAAGCCTATATGCGGGGAAATAATCTCACACAGAGACACGGAGGCACAGAGGGAATCATTGTCCACAAACGCAAATGAAAATCCCTATGTCTCTGCGCTTCGGAAGCGCATGGACGAGGCGCGTTCGATTCTCTGGATTTTCGACAACTGCGGCGAGGCCGTCTTCGACCGCCTTCTTCTTGAACCCTACCGCGCCAAGGTGACACTTGCCGTGCGCGGGCGGCCCGCCTTCAACGACATGACCCACGCCGAACTTGCCGCCAGCGGCTATCCGGAGGGCTGGGCCGGGGGCGGCGTGGTCTCGAACGACGACGGCATTCCCGGCGTGGTGGACGCCACCTGCGGCGCGGAGTTCCGCGCGGCCTTCGCCGCCGCGGATCTCGTTGTCGCCAAGGGGCAGGCGAACTTCGAGACGATGAACGAACGCACCGACAAGCCAATCGCCTTCCTGTTCCTGGCCAAGTGCCCAGTAGTCTGCCGGGCCATTGGCGCCGACCCGGGCACCATCCAGGTGCGCCTCCACAACTTCCCTTTCTCTAACCCGTAAACAACAACCCCAAAACTAAGGAGTAAAACCATGAAGACAAACACTAGCGCACTCGTTGCCGCAGCGGCATTAGCGGCGAGCCTTGCCCACGGGGCAATCGTCCCCGACGCGGACACGATTCTCTATGTAAACTGCGAAACGGAATGGGGGTTCGGGCAGAACCTCGCGACGGCTGCGGACAAGCTCGTGAACGTCCACAGGAAAAACGACGGGAATGTCTATACGGAAAACGCCGCAAGTTCCTATGTCCGGGACGGAGTGTCTGGCACGGCCATGGCAAATGGCGGTTATCTATACAATGGCAACTCATCACCGACTGCGTCCTGGGCAGCGAACAATTACACTGAAGGCGATTTTACCTTCGAGATGTTTTTCCGCCTTGACACGGACATCCCGACCAGCGGTGATTACTACTACGTCGTTGACCATGACGGCGAACAGGCATGGAAAATCCAGTGGGACGCCGGTAAGTTCTACATAATGAACAGGTGGTCCACCATCGCATCTCCCACCGGACTCAACGACGGCAAATGGCATCATTTCGCCATCGTCCAGGATCGCACGGCCGGCACGATTTCGGCTTACATCGACTATGCGCTTGCAGGAAGCAAAGCTGAAGTCGTACAGGCAAATGCGTCTTCTGAAAATATGGTCATAGGCGCCATGAAACGCACTGACCAGTACAATTACTATAAAACCATCCCCAAGTGCGCGTTTGACGAAATCCGCCTAGTGAAGCGCGCGCTCGCACCAACGGAATTCCTTTTCCAGCGCACCATGCCCGTGGATTCTGACACTGTTGCCTACATGAGCTTCAACTCGACCAAGGACGCTAAATATGACATCGCCCTCGGGTCGGGCGCGCTTGGAGTCGTCCAGGGGAAGTGGGGCAGTTACTCCTCCGGCATATCTGGGAGTGATGCCGCTGCCGCGACGCTCTACCCCGAAGCCCGTTCCCAATACGGCTTCACAGATGGCGGAGTCCTCTCCGTCAGCTGCGGGAACAACGGAAATGGCGGTTTCGGATATTCGTTCTCCAATCCGGATAGCGGAATCCTCACGAATAGCTTCACGGCGGAGACGTTCGTCAAGTTCACATCCGCCCCCGCCCCATATTATGGCTGGGTCTTCTATCAGCGGGAAGACGTGAACGGCAGTAGAAGCACTTGGGGTCTTTTCCTAGCGCAGGACGGCTGCCTTGGATTCAATGTCCTTGGAACAAACCACAACACAACGACGAATCTCGTTGACAGCACCTGGCACCACCTCGCGGCAATTTACGACGCCTCATTGGAAACCCTTTCCTTCTACCTCGACCACGCCCTATTTGAATGCTATGAGGGCGTCGCGTTTACAACGGCCGACAAATGGCTCTTCTTTGGTTTGAAGGAAGGCGGGATTGGCCATGAGAACGAGGCGTGGCAAGGCGTGAACGGCGCTCTCTACGACGAGTTGCGCATCACGAAGCGCGCGCTGAAGCCGACGGAGTTCATCACGCCGGAGAGCATCGCGGGAGCAGACCCCACGATGCACGCCCGCTTCGAGGAGGGCTACGGGGCGATGGCCGCCGGGCGTTACGCCGTTGATGGCGTCGCGTCGGCCGTAGGAACCGGAATCGGCACGACGGCGAGGGCCTCCCGCGAAATTCTCAATGCGGATAAGCAGGTTCTCTTCGCGAACACGAATGGCGTCGCGCTCTCCGGCGGCACGGTCGCCTATCAGGGCAACGGCGTCTTTGACCTCGACGCGGCTACGGCGGAATTATTCGTGAAGGCCGCAGCCGGTAGTGCGGGCGACTCAGTCGTCGCGTTTGCGGCCACCGGTGCGGCTAACCCCGTCTGGCGACTCTCTGCGGACGGGGCCTTCGTCTTCAACACGGCGTCCGACAGCCTCTCCACGAGCCTCGGCATCGCCGACGGCCAGTGGCACCATATCGCGGTAACCTATGCGCCAACCGGCGCGGATACGGCGGTGAACATCTATTTCGACCACTCCCTGGCCGCGACGCAGACGCTTTCCGGCGCGCCAGCCTTCGGCAACGGCGCTGGCTTCACGCTTGGCTCCGCAGGCTTCTCCGGCGCAATTGACGAGCTCCGCCTCCGCGAGGGCGCACTTGGCGCATCTGACATGCTCTACGCCACTCCGCCGTCAGCTACGGTGATTCTCATGAAATAGTATCGGGCAATGAAATCCTTTACGCCCATCTGCGTTTTCCTATGCGCATTTAGCGTTGAGCCTCTGGTGGCATCATCCTGGTCCCCCCTCCCCGTCTTCGGCGGGGGGACTGTCCTCAACGCGCTGATTGCGCCGTCGGACCCCACATGCTGGTACGCCTTCAGCGACGTGTGCGGCCCCTATCGCTCGTCCAACGGCGGGGAATCGTGGACGGCGCTCCACGCACGGATGCCCCTTGACATGCGAGGCGTTCGCGCGGACGAGGTGCGCGACCTCTCAATAGATCCGCGCAACGCCGACTCATTCGTCATGGTTGGTGGCCGGCTCTTTGAGACTCCGGGCGGCGCCTATGTCTCGCGTGATGGCGGACGCACCTTTCGCCGAACGCTTAAGGCTCGTTTCTACGGGGACGCCAATCGCCGTCGTCTGGGCCGCTGCATTGCGCGGAATCCCGCCAACCCGGATGTCATCGTCTGCGGCGAGGACTGGGACGGGCTCTTCCGCTCTGATGACAACGGCGAGACTTGGCATTCCATCGGCCTTGAACGGACATGGATCACCGACATTCGCTGGGACACCGACAACCCCGGCTGCCTCTACGCCTGTGCGCCCGACCTCCCCGTCGGCGACAGAGGGGCGGATTACCAGCGCGAATCGGGCTTCTTCCGTTCCGATGACGGCGGTGCGACATGGCTGAAACTCTCTGCAGAGTCGCCATTGGAACTGACGCAAATGGCCGGCTCGCCGCGCCTCGTCGGAATCTTCGACGACGGACTCACCGCACCCGCCGGTGGCCGCTTCGTTCGCGTATCTGACGACGGTGGCGCGACATGGCGTTCCTTCGGCGAAGGACTGCCCGTGCTTCAACAAGAGACTCCGCCGTCGATCCACCACGACTTCGCGCGGTTCCAGTCGCTCGCGGCGGGGCCTGGCTTCTGGCTCGTCGGCAACGGTCCTGGCGACATCTTCCGGCGCGGGCGCAACGATACGGCGTGGGCAAAGGTCGAACGACTCTCGCTCGACCTCTCCGACCCCGTCGCCGAAAGCCAGTTGCAGAGCGTGGCCGACCGGGGCGAAATGTGGGCGCTCGCCTCCATCACCATCGACCCGCATGACCCCGCCCATTGGCTCGCGACGGATTGGTTTGAAATTTGGGAGACGCGCGACGCAGGGCATTCGTGGCGAAGCCGCGTGAACGGTCTCGCGAACGTCGTCCCCTTCTGCGTCTCGTGCGACCCGAACTCGCCCGACAACATCGCCTACGGCATCGCCGACATGGGGATGAGCTGCTCCCACGATGGCGGTCGGACATTTCACGCCGTGCCCCAGACGGGCGGTGCGAACACGGTCGCCTGGTGTCGTCGCAACGCCGGCGTCGCCTTCGCGACGGGCGGCAAATACGGAACGCAGTTTCTCCGCACCAGAGACGGCGGGCAAACGTGGACGGGCGACTTCCCAAAGCGAGGGCTTCCGTCCATCCCCTCAGGCGGGAACAACGCATCGGGACGGCTTCGCGCATTCACCGTCGCCGTCGATCCGACGACCGACGATGTGTACCTCTGCGTCGGTGGCCCCGCAAGCCTGGACGGCGGCGGCGTTTGGGTCTCGCACGACCTAGGGGATTCCTTCGAGCGCTTTTCCGTTGGTCTCCCCGACGGCGACTCGCTCTTCAAGACGTCCGAGTTTTCTGGCGGCGGTGGAGCTGGATGGCCATCGGAACTCGTTTTTGGAGCGGACGGCAGCGCCGTCCTCGCGACCTGGGATGGGACATGCTACTTCCTCGACCGGAACGCCGGCGCATGGCGCACGACCTCCATTGAAAACCGCCGCATCAACTTCACCATCGCGGCCGACCCGCACGAGCCGGGGCGCTTCCTCATGGCTCAAAGCGGGACTCTCCGGGAATCGACCGACGGCGGGCGGACGTGGCATGTCCTCGCGACGGGCGACTGGGTTTACAACGGAATAGCCTTCGACGCGCATATGCCTGGACTCGTCGCCCTGCCGTCTCGCGACTGCATCCGCATTTCCCGCGACGGCGGGCGCACCTTCGGCGAAGTCCTCCCCGACGGATACGCCTTCCCAACGGGCGACAAGCGCTGGGTCTCACTAGACCGCGGACGCCTCTTTGGACTAACGCGCGGCAGCGGCGTCTGGATGAGAAGCATTGTCACGGACGCTGACACTATCCTCTATGTGAACTGCGATGCAGACTACAAATTTGGAGAGAATCAGGCGACCGCCGAGGGGAAGCTGAGAAACCGGCATCGGAAAAATGACAGGCTTGTGACAGAGGGCGCGGCGGGGGCGTTCGTATGCAAAGGCACCACGGGCACAGGAACGGCGAACGGCGGATACTTTTACAGTTCCGGAGGGCCGGCGGCGACATGGGAGTCAAACGGATATGCCAACTCCGACTTCACGTTCGAAGTCTTTGTTCGGGCCGACCTCGACGCCACGCTAAACTGGATCGCAAACCATCAAAATGCCTGGCGGCTTGGGTGGAGCAGTTCGGGCAGAATCCAGCTCCGGGACAAATCCGGAACCCTGGTCGCCGAATCCGCACGCGGGATGAACAGCGGGCAATGGCATCATGTCGCCGTGGTGCAGAATCGAACGGCCGGGACAATGTCGCTTTATATTGATTACCATCTCGCGGGCAGCAAGGCCTACACGGTGACTGCGGGCGCATCTGACACAAACGATCTCGTCATTGGCGCGTGGAGCTGGGACGGCGAATACAATTACGCCAATCAAAGCACAAAGTGCGCCTACGACGAACTGCGGATCGTCAAGCGGGCGCTTCAACCACGGGATTTCCTCTTCCAGCGCGTCGTCCCGGTCGATGCCGACACGGTTGCCTACATGAGTTTCGATTCGACCTCGAACGCAATCTACGATATCGACCTCGGGCCAAATGCGCTTGGCGTCATGCTTGGGGCTTATGGTAGCAACTCCTCCGGCATATCGGAGTCCGGCACGGCCGCGGCGACGCTTTATCCCTCCGCCCGCTCACAATACGGCTTCGCCGACTGCGGCGGCCTGTCCGTCACCTGCGGACACAACGAGTACGGCGGCTTCGGCTACTCCTTCTCCGATTCCGGCGGCCTTGTCCTGACGAACAGTTTCACAGCGGAGACATTTGCCAAGTTCACATCCGCCCCCGCCCCATACTATGGCTGGGTCTTTTATCAAAGGGGCGGCATGTCAACAAGCAGGTGCACATGGGGGCTTTTCCTCCAGCAAAACGGTACGTTGGGATGCAGGATCAACAACAGCGCCGTGGAATTGTCCGCTACGAACCTTCTGGACAACACATGGCATCACCTCGCGGCGGTTTACGACGCCGCGCAAGGCGTTTTTTCCATCTACCTCGACCATGTGATCCACGGCCGCTTTGGCGGCGTGTCTTTCACGACTGACGACAAGTGGCTCTTCTTCGGTGGAAAAGAGGGCGGAATCGGCCACGAGGACGAGGCGTGGCAGGGCGTGAACGGAGCGCTCTACGACGAGCTGCGCATCACGAAGCGCGCGTTGAAGCCAACGGAATTCATTACGCCTGAAAGCATCGTCGGCCTAGACCCAATTCTGTTCGCGCGCTTTGAGGACGGCTGCGGGGCGATGGTCTCCGGGCGCTACGCCGTCGCGGACATAGCGTCGGTTTCTGGGGCAGAAACCGACCCTTCGGCCAAGGTCTCCCGCGAAATCATCACCTTGGACGGACATGTCCTTCTCGCGGACACGAAGGGCCTCGCGCTCACCGGTGGAACGGTCGCCTATCCGGGCAACGGCGTCTTCGACCTTGACGCGGCTACGGCTGAGTTCTTCGTGAAGGCGTCCAGCGGCGGCGCTGACGACTCAATCGTATTGTTCGCAGTCGCTGGCGCGTCGAGCCCAGTCTGGCGCCTCTCGGCGAACGGGGCATTCATCTTCCGCACAGCCTCGGACAGCCTCACGGTGCACCTCGGTATCGGGGACGGGCGTTGGCACCATATCGCGGTCGCCTACACCCCGTCCGGCGCCGACACTGCGGTGAACGTCTATCTCGACCATTCCCTAGCAGCAACGCAGACGCTTGCCGGCGCACCAGCATTCGGTGCCGGTGCCGGCTTCACGCTTGGCTCTGCGGGCTTTTCCGGTGCCATAGACGAACTGCGCCTCCGCGAGGGTGCGCCAGGTGTCTCCGGAATGCTCTATGCAGCCCCTTCCGCAGCGACGGTGTTGCACCTGGGATAGGCCGAAACGAGGGAATCAAACATAAGTGTCATATATTATGGAAACAGCCGCACCCCTTGACCGAATCGCCGTCGTGACGGCACATCCAGACGACCTGATGCCATGCTTCGGGACGATTCTTCTCTCTCGCGGCATATTTGAGTGGCATGTAATCGACTTTACGCGCGGCGAGCGCGGCCTCGGCGAGGCGGGCTTCCGCGACGGCTCCACGGCCAAGACGCGCATGGCCGAGGAGGATGCCGTCTGCGCGGCGCTCGGCGCCAGGCACCACTGGCTCGACGAAATCGACGGCGAAGCCTACGCCTGCCGGGAGACTTGCAGGTATCTTGCGACGCTCTTGGCGGATCTTCAGCCACGCGCCGTATTCGCGCACTGGCCGGTCGATATCCATGGTGACCACGCCATGGCGGGCGTTGCGACCATAAAGGCCGTTTTCCTCGCGGGGCTGTCGCCTGAAATCTACTTCTTCGAGGAGTACCAGTCAAAGCGCTTCCAGCCAGACCAGTTCGTGGACATCACGGATGTCGCGGAGCAAAAGCGGGAACTCATCAAGCTTTACGCTTGCCAGTATTTCGGTGGTGAGCTTGAGCGCGTCGAAGTCGGCCTCACGCGGGCCAACGGACTGCGCTCGGCGCTTCTTTCCGGCGATGCGGAGGGCTTCATGACCTTCGTCCAGCCGCTGCAGGGCCAGGGGCCTACAATCTTCCAGCGGTTGCCGTCGTCAGGGCGGGCGACGAGACTCCCGTTATATGGGGCGAGGCCATGAGCGGAGATCTCATTGCGGTGGAGGGTGGCATAATCGGTCTGGCGCAGGCTGGCGACCGCGCCGAACTGCTCGACTTTCTCCTTGCCGTGTTCCGTCGCGCCCGGCCCGACCATCCGCCATTCGACACCCTATATCCCGACCTCTTCGATGACACCGACGCCGACATGGGCCGCCATGCAGTCGTCCGCGACGGCACGGGGCGCATAGTCGCGTGCGTTGGCGCTTATCCGATGACCTTGCGTGTCGCCGGCTGCGACATACCAACGGCGGGCATTGGCCAGATTGCGACGGCCGAGAACTGGCTCGGACGCGGCTGCATGACGGCGCTCCTGAATCTCCAGCTACGCCGTCTCCGCGAGGCGGGAGTGGCCCTCGCCTGGCTTGGCGGCCGCCATGACCGCTACGGGCGCTTCGGCTTCGAGACTGGCGGGCTTTCATTCGACTTCTCGCTCGACGCCGCCTCGCTACGCGATGTGGCAGCAACCCGCGTCGTCCGCCGCCACGCCGCAGCGGAGGCTCCCGCCGTCGTTTCGGAGACAATGCTCGCCCAGCGTGACGCGACGGCCATGGCAGCCATCCTCGAACCGCTCGCGCGCTGGCGGCGACGCCTTGCGCGCTTCGGCGGGTGCGAGGTCTGGACGGCCGCGCCGACCGCCGATGCTGCGCCGGATGCCTGGGCTGTCCACGTGTCATTTGGAAAATCATCCTGCCTCGCTGAATGCTCCGGCACTCCGGACGGTATTTTGGAAATCGCGAAGGCGGTCGCAGCTGAAACTGGGGGCGAGGTGGGTGTCCCGGCATTGCCGCAGACAGCCCTCTGCGGAATCCTGCGCGACCACTGCGCCGGAATTTCCCCTCGCTGCTCCATGCTCGCCGTCCTCGACCGAGACCGTCTCCTTGCCGCTTACGCACCTGCTATAAGGCCCGGCACACGGCTTCCGCCACGCGACGCCACATCCGCCGAACTCGTCCGCGCCCTCTTTGGTCCCTGGCCATCGCCAATTCCCCCACTGCCCATAGACTTTCCACTTCTCGCGCACATCTGATAGAATGGAATCATGATCATCGGACTTTCCACCTACCATTCTGACAGGGATTTCCTCGATTCGCTGGCGCGTGCCGGCATCGATTGCGTCGAACTCTCGCTTCCGGGCAGGGAATACGCCGGATTCGACTACGCCGGATTCGCTGAAAACGCCAAGGGGGCGGGCCTCGACATCCGCTCCTTCCATCTGCCATTCTACCTCGCGCCGGAGGACGGCCCCGTAGATCCGGCATCGCTCGACCCGGATGTGCGGCGGCGCACGGCGGAAATCCACGCGCGGCTTCTCCGCACGGCCGCCTCCATCGGCGCGCGGCTCGCCGTCGTCCACGCCTGCCTGGAGCAGGACGCCGAGCCTCGGCGCGAGGAGCGCATCGCCCGCTCCAAGGAATCGCTCATTGCCCTCGCCGATGTCGCGGAACCCCTGGGCGTCACCGTCTGCGTCGAGGATCTCCCGCGCACCTGCCTTGGCAATACGGCGGAGGAACTCGCAGACATCGTCTCCTGCGACGAACGGCTCCGCGTCTGCTTTGACGTGAACCACCTGCTATACGGATCCCACGCCGACTTCCTGCGCCTCCTCGGGCCAAAAATAGTCGCGACGCACATTTCCGACTACGACTTCGTCAATGAGCGCCACTGGCTACCCGGCGAGGGGAAGATTGACTGGGAAGCGCTGATCGACGGACTTGACGCCATTGGCTACACAGGTGCCTTTACTTATGAACTCGGTTTCAAGGGAAACCCGAAGACCGTTGCCCGCTCCCGCGACCTGACGCCGGAAGACATCGTCCGCAACGCCCGTGAAATCGAGGCCCGCCGCCCCATCACTGTCATTGGCGGTGGCGGACTGCCTGACCTTCCAATGTGAGTGCGTTTCCCGCCATACATCCAAGGCGCTCCAGCGCCAAACTTCCAAACTTCTCATGCATCCCATCGACTGGATCATAATGCTCGTGCCGTTCGCGGCAGTTCTCGGCCTGGCCATCTACGCGAGGAAATACGCCCGCGACGTCGTGGATTTCCTCGCGGCGGGACGCGTCGCCGGGCGCTATGTCATCTCCGTGGGCGACGTGGCCGCCGGCCTCAGCGTCATCACCCTCGTCGCCAACTGCGAGGCCCGCTACAAGGCGGGGATGGCGATGGGTTTCTGGAACAATATCACACTCCCCCTCGGGATGTTCCTCTCCCTCGCCGGCTACTGCACCTACCGCTGGCGGGCCTCCCGCGCCCTCTCCTTCGGACAGTTCATCGAGATGCGCTACAACCGCGCCTTCCGCATCTTCTGCGCGGTCCTGCGCAACATGGCGGAGATGATCTCCAACTCCATCGGCCCGGCCATCGCCGCCAACTTCTTCATCTACTTCCTCGGACTCCCGCACAAGGTCCACGTCTTCGGCGTGAACCTCCCGTGCTTCGCGATCTTCGTAGGCATAAGCCTCACGCTGGCCTTGATCGCCATCTGGCCCGCCGGGCGCATCTCCCTCCTCATCACGGACACCGTCCAGGGCATCCTCTCCTATCCGATTTTCGTCATCGTCGCCGGCTACATCTTCTTCAACTTCAACTGGGGCACCACGATGGAGCCCGTGATGATGAACCGCGTCCCGGGCGAGAGCTTCCTGAACCCGTTCGACATCACGAAGCTGCGCGACTTCAACATGTTCGCCCTCGGCGTCTCCATTATGTCCACCATCCTCCAGCGCGCCTCCTGGTTCGGCAACGACACCTCCAACTCCGGCCGCACCCCGCACGAGCAGAAGATGGCGGGCGTCCTCGGCACCTGGCGGAACGGTTTCGCCTGGACGATGATCGGCCTCACGACCCTCCTCGTCATCACGGTGATGAACCACGAGCGGTTCCTCCTCCCCGGCGCGCACGGCTCCTTCTCCTCGCACAACACGCGAATCGCCCTCCTGAACAAGGTCGCGGCCGAGGCGGTGCCGGACGAGGCAGTCCGCGAGCGGATCGCCGCAGCACTCGACGCCGTTCCGGCGCGCCTCCAGGACGAGCCGCTATCGCATCTGAAGAACAACGACACGCCCTACATCGACGCCGTCCGCGACGTCATCAACGACAACGCGCCCGATGAATTCCGCGCCGAGGCGGAGGCAGTCGCCGCCGGCGAAAAGACCCCTTCGCCCGAACTGGCCGCCATCCAGGGCGCGAACGCCAAGCAGGCGCAGAAGGTCCGCACGCTCTACGGGCAGATGATGCTCCCCGTCACCCTGCGCCAGATCCTGCCCACGGGTTGCCTCGGCCTCTTCGCCCTGCTCCTGATCATGCTACTCGTCTCGACCGACGACTCCCGCATCTTCAACGCCGCCTCCACATGGGTGCAGGACGTCGTGCTGCCCTTCATGCGGAAGCCACCGGATAACAGGCGCCACATCGCCATGCTGCGCTGGTCGTCTCTCTGCGTGGCCGTATTCTTCTTCGTCGTGGCCGTCTTCTTCAGCCAGCTCGACTACATCAACATGTTCACGCAGATCATGGCGGCCGTATGGCTCGGCGGCGGGGGCACGGTCATGGTCTTCGGCCTATACAGCCGCTTCGGCAACATCTTCGGCGCATGGGGCTCGATCATCTTCGGCTCCGGCTTCTCGCTCACGGGCCTCATCCTCCAGCGGACATGGAGCGCCCACGTCATCCCCATGCTCTCCAGCCATGGCTGGACCGAGGGCGCATTCCGCTTCATCGCCAAGCTTTCCGCGCCGCTCTACCCGATCGTCGACTGGTCCTATGGCTTCAACTCCGGCGAAAGCACCCTTGAACAGGCGGTGCAGCTCTTCCGCGAAAAGTTCTTCATGAACTCGCCGGAAATATACGGCATCTCGATGGCCCTCTCCGTCATCGCCTACTGCACCGGCTCGTGGCTCGCCCTCAAGATGGGCTGGGCCCGCCCGTTCAATCTGGACAAGCTGCTGCACAGGGGGGAGTATGCGGACGCGCCGCCGGCTGCAACCGATAGCAATCGAAAGCCGTCGATTCTCTCCCGCATCGTGGGCATCGACGACGAATACACCTTCGGCGACAAGATCATCGCCTGGTCGGTCTTCTTCTACACAATCGTTTACCGCTTCCTCATCGCATTCGTGCTGGTCGTCTCCTGGAACATGGTCAGCCCCTGGCCGAAGGCGTGGTGGGGCAAATACTACTATGTCACGGACCTAATCGTCCCGATGATTGTCGGATGCATCTCGACCGTCTGGTTCCTCTGGGGCGGCATCCGCGACGGCATCCGCCTTTTCAAGGACCTGGACGCCCGCGTGATCGACGCCGACGACAACGGGTTTGTCAGACATGAATAATCGCATCTTCGCCACCCCAAAATAATCCCGGGGGTGCCGCGGTGCGGCGCAAAGTGCTACAATTATTGACATTGTTTTTGGAAACCAATGTCGTAATTGCAAATGAACGCCAACACTAAACAATGGCGCCCTATCGGCGCACGCAAGGCCAAGGTTGTCCTTTGGGGAATCGTCCACAACCACGCGCATGGAAAGTTCGACGCGCTGTTAAAACTGAAGGACGACTTCGAAGTCGTCGGCTGGGTCGATGACTCCGCCTCCACCGCGATGCGGATGGCCGATCCGAACAAGGACTTTTACGCCCAATACCCGAAGATCGACGGGGAGGCCGTCCTTCGGGGCGAAATACCCTGCGACCTTGTCGTGGTGGAGTGCTCCAATTCCGAATTGGTGCAGGTCTCCACCCGAATCGCCGAAGCGGGCTTCCCGATGCACATGGACAAGCCCCTCGGCTCCGACCAGGCCGGGTTCAAAAAAATGTCCGCCATTTGCGAGGAGCATTCCATCCCACTTCAGATAGGCTACATGTTCCGGGCCAACGAGGCGATCAACAAGATGGTCGAACTGGCGCGGGGCGGAGTCATCGGCGAGATATATTCCATCGACGCCGACCTCGACCATTCCTACGGCTATCCGAAGTATCCCGAATACGCCACGCACTACCCCGGCGGAACGGCCTACCTCCTGGCATGCCACGCCATCGAATGGGCGATGCCCATCTTCGACGACATGCTGCCGCTCAGGACGCACTCCATCGTCAAGCCTGCCCCCGGCGACCCCGACTGGGCGGCCACGCATACCTTAACGATTATGGAGTACCCGCGCGCGAACGTGACGATCCGCGTCTGCTCGCGCGGAACGCAACCTTGCCGCCATATCAGAATAGACGGCACAGACGGCTCGATGGAACTTGAGCCAATCGAGGACTTCCGCACCGTCAAGCACACCACCGGGCTAAACGACGATGGTCTGGCGCGAGTGGACAGCCTCGACGTGAGGCTCTTCCTAAAGGCCGTCAACGAGAAGGCGGCGGCGCTTGGCTTCCGGGAGGGGGTCAACCGCCTTTCCTTCAAGGCTCCGGAAGACCGCTACGCCGGGCAGCTTCACGAACTCGCTCAAATCCTGCGTGGCGAAATCGAATATCCCAAGGGCCTCTACCGCCACGATCTCATCGTTCACAAGGTCTCATTAGACGCCTGCAATTTAAAAACAGAGGACATCTGAAGGAAAAGTGCTATAATATAAGCGAATATTATGAAACAGAGTCCATCTACTACAACAAACGACGCTCGTTCGAGTGCCAAAATCCTTGTCGTCGATGACGAGAAACTTATCCGGCTCACCATGAAGGCGCGCCTTTCAAGGGCCGGCTACGAGGTCGTCGCCGTCGGCGACGTGAACGAAGCCGTGACCGTTCTGAAAGAGAACCCCAACGCCTTCAGCGCCATCATCACGGACATCATGATGGGCGACATGGACGGCTTCGTCTTCCGCGACATCGTCCGTGGCATCGACAATTCGATGCCGCTCTTCTTCCTCACGGCCCTCGACCCCGAAGAGGGAAGCGGCTTTCTGAAGAAGATACTCACCGACCCGATCAGCTACTACCTTCCGAAGGCAGTCGAGACGGACGTGCTCATCCGGCGCGTCCGGCAGATCGTGGCCTCGCGGCGCGTCCAGCGCTTCATCGACCAGAAGATGGAGGAAGACCGCAAGTCCATGGAACTTGCCGCGCACGTGCAGCGCAGCCTGCTGCCCATTCGGATGATTCGGACGCGCTATGGCTTCTACACGACCTTCTGGCATCCGAAAGACATTGTCAGCGGCGACCTCTACGAGGCGATGCGCTTTGGAGAGCACTGCTACCTCTACGTCCTCGGCGACATCCAGGGCCACGGCACGAGCGCGGCGCTGGCGATGACGGCGGTGCAGTCGTTCCTGAAGCATCTGGCCTCCACGGACGACCGCGCCTTACTGTCGCCCTCCGACATTGCGAACCAGATGCACCGCTTTTTCCGCGCCAGCTTGGCGGACGTCTCCTACATGACGGCCCTGATATGCCTGCACGACGCAGCGAAGGGCGAAGTGCGCTGGATTACCTGCGGCGCCGGCGACATAATGGTCTTCGACGGGGGCAAGGCACTCCAAGTGAACCCGGAGAAACGCGGCGGAATGCCGATTGGACTCATCCGCGACACCGTCTTCACAAAGGCGGACGAAGTGGTCACGCCGCTTTCACCATCGGCGGTGGCGATTGCCTTCACCGACGGCGTCCTTGACCTCACCCGCGACCGCGACGGCCTGGAGCAGCTGCATGCGGATGCGCTGTCTGAAATCTGCGCGGACCTGGCGGATGACGCCCGCAAGCGCGGGGCGCTCTGCCCGCTTCCGCACAAGATCATCGCCATGTGCGCGGAGCGCGGCTACACTCACTTCCACGACGACGTCACCGCATTGGTGTTCGGTGCGGCGCAGGACGTCGACGATCTATACGAGGCGGCGGTTCCTCTCACGCCCGAACATGTGGACCGCGCAGCGCAGGATATTGGGGCATGGTGCGCCGAAAGGGGCCTCCCCGACGAGTTCTCCGGCCGCCTCCAGCTGGTTGTGGAGGAGAAGCTGATGAATATCTACGACCACGGCTTCGACGAGCGCGACAGGCTCCGCGAGGCCGTTGGCCTGCGCCTCCGCGTATTTTCCAAGGATGCGCAGCTGGCGGTCTGGGACTACGGCACGCCAGAGCCGAGCATCGAGGTCGCGGCCGGCGACGCTTCCACGGCCTTCGAGCTTGTCAACAAGGAGATGGGCGGGCGCGGACGCGGCCGGCTGATTGTCCGCGAGCTTTGCAATGGCGTCGAGCGGAACCGCTACGGCTCGCTCAATGAGACGATTTACCACATCCCGCTGGAACTGAAGGCCGTAAGCATTGATGGCTGAACGGCAAGAGGGAAAGAGTGTTTTAGTTAAGTCTTTTAGGAGAATCAAGAAATGAAGGAATGCTGCAAGACCTACCTTGATGAACAATTCGGCGGAGACGCCGACATCGTTGGCGACATCTACAACGAGTATGTGTCATCCGTCGCCGAGAAGCTTGCCGAGGCGGAAGAGGCTCTGTCCGCCTCCGCCTGGGATCGACTGGACAAAGTGGCGCATGCCGTGAAGGGCAATGCCCTGGCCGCCGGAGACACAGAGATGGCCGATACGGCCATAGCCCTGCGCGGCGCGGCAAAGCTTTCCGATACCGAACGCGCCGGAAGCCTCATTGCCCATTTGAGGGAACTGCAGACCCAGCTGTCGTAATGGAGAGTTTTCTCGACAGATCTCCCGACGCCGACCTTGACAAGTTGGTGAGGGAACTGGCGGCACGCCGCAATGGCGGCGGGCGGCGGAGTCTGCGTCTTAAGGCGTGGCGCTTCACCGTGATCAGCGCATACGTAATGAAGCGCGCAATCGACATCGTCGGAAGCGGCCTCGGCATGCTGATCCTGTCGCCGGTGTTCCTGGCAATCGCCATCGCGGTAAGGCTCTCGAGCCCGGGGCCGGTCATATTCAGCCAAATCCGGGTGGGCCGCTACGGGCGCCACTTCAAGTTCTACAAGTTCCGCAGCATGCGGCAGGACGCCGAAGCTCTGAAGGAAAATCTGAAGAGCCAGAATGAGTCGAAGGACGGCGTGATCTTCAAGATGAAGGACGTCCCGCGCATCACGAAGGTGGGGCGTTTCATCCGCCACGCGAGCCTTGACGAGCTGCCCCAGCTGTGGAATGTGTTCATTGGCGACATGAGCCTCGTGGGGCCGCGTCCGCCTGTGCCGAGCGAGGTGCGCGAATACACTCTTGAAGACCGCAAGCGCCTTGACGTCATCCCCGGCATCACCTGCCTGTGGCAGGTCAACGGGCGCAGCGACATCCCGTTCAACGAGCAGGTCCGCCTCGACAAGGAATACATTCTGACGCCTGGCGTGTGGAAGGATTTCAAAATCCTCCTCAAGACGATACCCGCGATCATAAGCGGGAAGGGGGCCTACTGACAATGCAGTGCGCCCTGTTAGTTCCGTCCGTGTCGAAGACCGATTGGGTCGGCGAGGTCCTGCCGGGGGTAAGCTCGGCCGAGCTTCCCATCGCCGGACGGCGCTACATCGACTACGCGCTTGAGGCCGCCGCGCGCTTCAACATCGTTTTGTGCGGGATACTGGACTGGTACTGGTCTGAGCAACTGCAGAAGGAGTTCGACGACATCACCCGCGGCGCTTTCCCCGTTTTCTATCAAAAAGGGGAGGGGACTCTTCTGCGTGGCCTAAACGACTTGGCGGGGCTGCCGAGCACC
>JAEEGL011785302.1_pt1 | contig 39773 bp, 23 predicted proteins | sample 9134231 | NCBI WGS metagenome assembly JAEEGL01 (sample SAMN16246548, study PRJNA631951) | gut metagenome | biome: gut microbiome; feature: rumen; material: fiber-attached | host: Bos | place: Iran: Karaj | collected 2018-10
GGGGAGTCTTTGTCACAAAGGAAAAACTCCTGTCTGCATAGACAGTGATCACAACCGGGATGATCATATCACCCTGATCGGCTGTTCTTGCGTTGAACTGCTTGGTGAATTCAACGATGTTCACACCGTGCTGACCCAAAGCGGGACCAACCGGAGGAGCCGGCGTTGCCTTGCCGGCAGGGATCTGTAACTTGATGTAACCTTCTACTTTCTTTGCCATTTTGGCACCTCCTAAATATTGTGGTAGTGGCGGATGTGTATCATCCTCCCACGACTAAAGAGGGCAAGCCCTCGTAAGTCCATACATATCGGCGATCAAACGCCCCTCATCAGTCAGCTGACGCTGACAGCTTCCCCCCAAGGGGAAGCCAATAATCACCGCATCCGTGTAATCTCTGCAAAACTGATCTCCACGGGTGTTTCGCGGCCGAACATTTCCACGTTGATGGTAGCGCACTGTTTGCCGAAGTCCATCCTCTGTACAACGCCGATGGTATCCTTCCAGACACCTGCCACAACAGCGATGGTATCGCCTTCGCCGAAGTCTACACTGACATTCTCCACATGGATGCCGAGCGGTTTCATCTCAGCTTCTGTCAGCGGTACCGGCTTGGATCCCGGTCCTACAAAACCTGTTACGCCGCGGGTATTACGGACAACATACCAGGTATCATCATCCATGACCATATTGATCAGGACATAACCCGGAAACATCTTTTTCGATACGGTTCTGCGGGCGCCGTCTTTCAGTTCCACTACATCCTGCATAGGAACACGCACCTCCAGAATACGCTCGCCGAGGTTCCGGTTTTCAATCGTCTTTTCAATATTGGCTTTTACTTTATTCTCATAGCCTGAATAGGTATGCACAACATACCACTTTGCTTCAGAACTCTGGTCTTTCTGCTCAGCAGCCTGCACTTCTTCCTGTGCAGAGGCCTGATCTGCCATCTGTGCCTCTGCCACAGCTGCAGCCTCTTCCATGACATTCGTCATTGTCTCAGCCATATTCCGACTCCTTATGTCAAATCATACAACAGATCAAAAGACGCCAAATACGCCTACAGCCCGATGATCAGGTTGATGGCATACTGCATCACCATATCCAGCACGGCAATGATCGCACCAAGCACAACAGAGATCAGCGTAACAACCACTGCCTGTTTTGCCAGGGATTCCTTTGCGGGCCAGATGATCTTGCTAAATTCCGCTTTCAGACCGGCTGCAAAACCGACCTTTTCTTCTTTCTCAGCCATGATCAAACTCCTTTTAAGGCTCTTGTTTGCTTATTTCGTTTCTTTGTGAAGCGTATGTCTCTTGCAGAAACGGCAATACTTCTTGGTCTCCATTCTGTCAGGATGCGTCTTCTTATCCTTGGTCAGATTGTAGTTTCTGTTCTTGCACTCTGTGCAGGCTAATGTGATTTTGGTACGCATGCTGTGTTTCCTCCGTTCTTTAATACGTATATATATGTATCTAAATATTTCGATAACTGAGCCGGGCCATCTCAAATCGCTTCGCGATTTTCGATGTGGCTTATCGCCACATATAGCCAGTCAAAATGTCGCTTCCTCTTGCGAGCACGGGAAGCGACATTTCGCCTGTCTATGCCCGGCTCATTATAACACCAAAAAAAGAGACTCTCTCGTCTCACGCCTAACCACTATAACACAGTGGCAGGCGTTCGTCAATGAAAAATTTTTATTTGATTTTTCCCGTCTTCGGGAAGCCCTTCTTGAACAGAAAAGCTTTATAGGTGATCTTCTTCCCCGAAGGAGCTTTGAAAACTGCCTTTGCGGCGATACCCGTAAAAGCCTTTGCGCCAACCTTTTTCTTTGTCAGCTTCTTGCTTTTGCAGGTGATGGTCTTTAGTTTCCCGCAGCCGTAGAATGCCTGGGACCCGATGGATTTTATGGTTTTGGGGATCACCACGCTCTTAAGTTTCGTTCTGTTTTTGCAGGCCTTAGCCACAATTCCCGTCACCTCATATTTCACACCGCCGATGGTAACACTGGCCGGGATCTTGAGCGTCTTTGTTTTCTTCGGAACGGATTTCAGCGACACCTTCGGACTTTTCACACTGGCGCTTGTTACCTTATAGGAATAGCCGGTCTTCTTATCCTTGATGGTCTTGCCCTTAGCTGCCGGCTTTTTCCCGGTCATGGGGATCACCTGCCCTTTTTTCAGCACGGCTCCGCATCCTTCGCAGACCTCATCGCCGGTATAACCGTCTTTGGTGGCAGTTGCCTGCGCGGCTCCTGTGATCTTTGTCTTACCTGTGTGATGGTTTGGATCCTTCGGGATCTGAATATCTGCGGTTGTGACCGCCTTGCTGCCGCCTGCGTCTGCGAACAGTTTTCCGCAGGTTGCGCATACATAATGCTCCTTTTGTCCTGTTTGTACGCAGGTTGCGGCTACGGCCTCTTTCTTCACCAGTTTATGAAGATGCTTCTCAACTTTGAACCCGTCTGCCTTGCTTTCAAGCACCTGTTCGATATTCATCTGATCGCCGCGAACCACCAGCGTTGCCTCCACACTGTCTTCCTTCTGTCCGGGAAGCACGCCTTCAAACACCTTGTCTTTTTTGCCGGATTCTTTCTTTATAAGAGTGATCTTATCACCGCCGTGGCCGAGGAAATGTACATCTCCGTCTTCTTCCAAAACAACCTTTGCGGTTTCCTTATCCTCTACATTCAGTTTGCCGCTGACGGAATCGCCGTTGGACATCATCACTAAAAGCCTGTCATTATCCAGTGTGGCCACCGCAAGGGTACCCGATCCGGACCGGCCACTCTTTTTGATCGTCTGCAGGCTGTCTGCAGGCACAATGATCACGGATCTGCCGTCATTTGTCTTATCCGTTTTTTTCTGTCCGAAGGTGTAGTTCGTGCTTTTCGCAGCAAAAACCTCTTCTTCCCTGCCTTCGGCTGCATTCACCTCATCCCCTGTTACCGTTGCAAGAGGTTTTACGGTACCGTCATCTGCTGACGTGGTTACCGTATAGTTATCCTGATTTACCAGCATAGTTCTCATACGGAATCTCATACGGAAACGCATACGGAAGCGCATACGGAATCTCATGCGGAAACGCATACGGAATCTCATGCGGAAGCGCATACGGAACCTCATGCGGAAGCGCATACGGAAGCGCATACGGAACCTCATGCGGAAGCGCATACGGAAGCGCATACGGAAGCGCATGCGGAAGCGCATACGGAAACGCATACGGAAACGCATACGGAAGCGCATACGGAAACGCATACGATAACTCATCAGGGACTTCGCACGATAATTCATATAGCGCTTCATACGATACTTCATAAAGAATCGCATACGGGCCTGCATCAGGCCGACCTCTCCCGACTGAAGATCTGCCGGATCCTTCGCTATGATCGTGGCGTATTCCGTCTCATCTTCTTCGTTCCAGGTATACGGATTACTGCCGTCGCCTACGCCGACCGCCCGATACATCGCCTCATCGGCATCGGTCCAGGCATAGGAATCATCATCTTTTGCGGCGCATCCATATGTTTGAAACAGCTGCTCATCCGCATCCGACCATTCCATCTCATCATCGTAGATTCCCGCAGCGCCAAATGACTGAAACAGTTTTTCATCCTCTGCTGTCCAGTCATAGGCGGTATCGTCCACAGCGGCAGATCCATATGTGCCAAGCAGTTTTTCATCCGCATCACTCCATTCCGATTGACTGTTATCATCCTTTGCGGCAGTGCCGTAAGTCTGATACCAGGTCTCATCCTGGTCTGTCCAGTCGTAGGTTGTATCACCTTTTTCTGCGCAGCCGAAGTCCTCGTACAGTTTTTCATCCTCTGCCGTCCATTCATAGCCGGTATCGTCTTTACTGGCAACGTCAAAGTCCTGATAGAGTTTTTCGTCGGTATCGGTCCACTCATAACTCTTGTCATCCGCTTTTGCCACTCCGTAGGTTTGCAACAGCGTTTCGTCTTCAGCGTTCCAGGTATAGGAATCGTCCGTGGCGCAGCCATATTCCTGATACCATGCTTCTTCCTGCTCCGTCCATGGATCTTCTTTCAATTCCTCTTCGGAGACAGCACCGCCATCATCACCGCCAAGGCTCTGATACAGCGCTTCTTCCTCTTCGGTCCACGGATCCTTTTCATACAATTCCTGATCCATCACCGTCCATACCCAGTTAAAATAGGCCTCCTCATCTTCTGCGGTCCATACGGTTTCATCCTCGTCGGGAATGATCCAGTCCGCATCCTGATAAAGCCCCTTATCCATATAAACTGCTGAATACAGGTCGTAAGGGATAAAGGCCAGTTCGCACTCCTGCATATCTTCTTCGGAAACATCTCCCATAGTGCCCCAGTGTGGTCCCTGAATCTCTTCCGAGCCCAGGTCATAATACCAGTCTGACACCTCACCGTCACCCACGTTATGCAGCAAGACCTTTCTTTCCTCGCCGGGCCAGTTACTGTCATAGACCTTGATATAGGCATAATCCCCTTCAAATCCCGCTTCATAAGCAAGGACCGCATGGCCGCCTTCCGGTCCGAATAGTCCTAAAATAACAGGATTTTTCTCATGCATGACGGTATCAAAGGCCGTCTGTACATCCGAATTCAACAGAAAGGCCAGCTGCACCCTGACATCATACTGGGAAAGATGCATTTCTTCAATAAACTTTTTCAGGGCATCGCCGCTCTCATCCGGATCCCCTGCTCCGGCCAGGTGTGCGGAAGCCGGATCCTTTGCCGTTTTGTCATAATCCGAAATATTGAAGCCGTTTTTATCATTATAAAACATGCCGCTGCTGGCAGAAAGGCCATAGCAGCTTCCGTTCCACTCTTCATCATAGAAATAATGCATGAAATCGCCTTTGTCTCCGAACACAGACTTAAAACGCGCAGCGGGAATATGATACCCCTGGCTGTACTGCATGCCGGAATAGGAATTGATAAAGGGATAGGAATAATCTCCGATCAGAAGTTTTTTGGTAAACAAACCCGGCTTCCCATCGGATTTTTTTCTGTCTATGCCAAAAAGCTGATAATCCTTCAATCCACCTTCTTTACGGACCGACCCTTCCCCCCCGGTCAAAGGACCATCCTCCGTAAAAATCACCAGGTCATCATCCGGTTCTCCGTGATAAGCAAATCCATCCCTTGCATAGACCGTAGTCAGATTCCCGCAGGCATAAAACATAGCCGTCACTTCTTTTAAAATCGGCGTTTCAAAAGAAGAAAGATCTATGGAATACAGATAATTACAAAAGCCGAACATACCATTCATATACTCTACGCTGCGTGTATCAAAATTCATGTGATCGATATGGTACAGATTGGTACATCCGTAGAACATTCTCTTCATATTCACAGCAGAAGAAGTATCCACGCCTTCAAAGTCTATGGACCGAAGTGCAGTGCACTCTTCAAAGAGACTTTCCATAATCTGTGTCTGCGAAAAATCAGCATAGGACAGATCCACATCTTCAAGAGTGGTACAACCCATAAACAAGCCCGTGGCATCCTCTGCGATCTTCAAGCCTTTCCCTAAGATCACTCCCCTGACCTTGGGTTTTACAAGCTCTTTCGAATCCGCTTCGTCCGGGTCCATGATCCGCTTTAAAATAACGCGGTACTCCTCGCCTTCCACCTCCATAACGGAAGGAATATAAAAAAAATACGTCTCGCTGGCCAGATCCGAGAATTTTCCGGGATAAAAAGCGTCTAATGTTACGGTATGATCTTCTTCATTTAGTGACGTATGAAAATAACTTGCATCCGTAACAATGATATTGTCATACAGGGAAGAAAACAGTCCCGGAGCATCTATCGAATCCACCACTGCATAGGCAATTCCTTCCCTGCCTTTTCCGTCGCACTTTGTTCCATATTCACCGGCTAAGCTGCTGCAGCCCAAAAACATCTGGGCGCCGGGATCTTCTCCGTTAATCTTCTCCGTGGCATTTTTATAGATTTCGATATATTCATCCCCATGTCCGCCGGTGCCGGAGGCATAGATCCTTCGCAGATTCTCACATCCCGCAAACATACGGCGAAGATCCGTGGCACTGACTGCCTCACCTGCCATCTGAAGTTTTAAGATTTCTAAAGACGAACAGTTCATAAACATTTCGGAAAGATTCTTGATATTCGTCATCGAACATTCCACGCAGAACTTAAGGTCCTTTAAATTTCTGCAGTCTTTGAACATGCCGGAAAGATCCGTTACGCTTTTATGGGGCTGGGTCTGAGCGATATCGATCGTTTCGACATTATAACAATAGCTGAAAATTCCGGGACCTCCAAGCGGAATGCCTTCAACAGAAATCGATGTCAGGGCATCAACGGGAGAGGTTCCGTCAGCCTTTCCGTCTTTTCTTTCCACGCCGCCAAGCCCTTCAAGGATCGTCGGATAGTCTACGTTGCCGATCCTAAATGTGTCCGGAATCGTGATCGACGCAGGCGCCGGTCCTTCTTCGGGACCTTTATATTTTTTCAGCACACAGTAAGTATTCGTCACCGGCTCTGTGGGAATTATAGTATCATCCAATTCCCTAAGCTCATAATCCCAATAGGCAAGGGGCGTTTCCGTCGGATCGCCCATGGGCGCGGTTTGTGCGCTGATCTCTTCCTGCGCTGTTTCGCCGGCTGAAAAGTTCTCTGAAACCTCTTCTGCTGCCGGCGTTTTTTCGGGCGTATATGCAGCAAGGGGCTCGATCACGCTCCCCATTGTCAGAACACTTGCCAGCGTTGCTGCCAGAATTCTCAATGTTATTTTTCTTTTCATAACTTCTCCTCCCCCTCACCCGGCACCTTCGGTGCCACCCTCCCCCAATGGGGGAGGGCACTATTTGACGGTGAATTCCATTATTGATTGTAACTGATGTTTTTACGCCACAAGCAGCCATGAACGCCTCTGCGGCATCCACGGCTGTTAAATCTGTGTTTTTTCCGGTTTACTTCCAGATCACTTTTTCCCCATTTTTTTATTCTGCTCATTTTGCAGATTCTTTCTCTGCTCCGGCTGGCCTATTTTCAGTTCTTTGTTTCTCTTTAATTCCTTTCCCAGGCCTCTGAACACCTTGTCTGAAAGGCTGCCGTCAGAGAGTTTCGGTCCTAACTGTTCGTTGAGTTCGGCGTAAGATTTTCCCTCCAACTCGCCTGATTTTTTCAGATGATCTGTCACCGCATCCTGCAAATTCTTATAGTCTCCTTCGCCGTTTTTGACAATGGCTTTTCGCATCTTCACTGAATGCTCGCCTGATAAAATCTGCAGGGTTACGATCTCTCCCAGCTTTTCATAACCCGCATCAAGAGCCTGTTGGTCCGGAACCTGATCATGGCTGAATACCTTTTCGTTTCTGATATCTATATCCAGATCGTTCTTTGTATCCTCTTCGAAAATGGCATTTGTCACCCGGCCTTCGAGTCCCATAAAGGGTACGGCATCCCCCATGCTCATGTCTTCAAGCTGCTTTTTGAACTTTGTTTTTAATTTGATCGCCTTATCCTTCAGTCTGAGCTTTTCCATGTAAACTTTTTCATAGGCCTCAAATCCTTCTTTCGGGTTCTGCAAAGAAATCACTTTTTCCCTGAATTGCCTGTCCTTTGCAATACGCTTTATTTCCTTTTCATAATTCTTATTAAACTTTTCCTTCTGCATGCCGGCAAGCATACGCTCCCCTTTGTCGGAGGTGAGAATTCCATCGATTGATGTATTGTAAGACCATTTCAAAAAGTCCGCGGCCCGATCCCAGTTTTTCGGCAGTGAATCACCCGAGAGGATGCCATCATCCCATGTTGCGGCCGCGCCTGCGTTATTCGCCGCCTTTCGAACAAGCCTGCGCATTTGCGTGCGCTGATCAGCCACTTTGGCATGCTCATCTTTGATCTGCCGAGCCTGCGCATTTGCGTGAAGATTGCCAAAGCTGACATTCACTTCTTTTGCTTCCTTCTCGGTCTGCGCGCTGATCTCAGTCAGGCTCTTTCTTTCCTCGGCGCTTCCCGTAAACTCCGGTCCGAGTGTGCCTCGTTTTTCATACACCTCCATGGTCTCTAGGAAACGCTCCGTCTTGTCCATGGCCTTCTGCGAAGTCTCGAGACGCTTTTTCCCGTTCCCGAAAACCGCCTTGTAAAAGACGTTTCTGGTCTTTTCGTACTGGGCGGCTGCCGTCTTGTATTCTCTCAGAGCCTGTTGCAGCTGCCTGAAATCGCCTGTCTTTTCCTGTCCGCCACTAAGATCTGTCAGGGCGATCACCTTGTTCAGCGCCCTTGTCATATTCCTGTAGTATTCAGAACCCTCTTCCTTTGTAGCCTTTTTTCCCGGCTGATCAAAATTGGCATTTTTATCCTTCTGCGTGCTTATCAGCGCCTCTCTGTCCGCTACAAGTTTCCGGTGCATATCACCGATCTCCTGCAAAAGGGCGATCTTATTGTTCACCTTTGAGATCTGCTTCCATTTCTCCCGCATCACCTCATCGGCCTGTTTCTCCGGCTGCTGTATCCCGGGCTGCTCATTTACGATCTCCCTGTTTTCTTTTTGCTGCTGCGGTGCGATCTGCTCTTCTTTAATTTCTTCTTTAATTTCTTCTTTCTGCTGTTCCTTTTGCTCTTCTTTAATCTCTTCTTTCTGCTCTTCTTTCTGCTCCTCCGGAATCACCATACCGACAGCCTGATCCTCCTTCGGACCATCGGGCGCTGCGGCCTGCTGCTCATTAACCGGATCATCCTGTTCTTTCTGATCCGCCTCATTTTCCAGTTCATCCTGCGCTTTTTTTTCTGCGTTTTCCCGCGCTTCCTGTGTGAGTTCCTCTTCGCATTTGGCAAGCGCATCCATGACCGGCGGATCTTCTGCATTGATAAACGCATCGAGTTCCTTACTCAGATCGGATGCTTTTCCTTTTTTCAAAAACGCAAACGTCTTTTCCGGATCTTTCAGGATCCCCTCCTGCTTGATGGCCGCAGTACCCATCCCTTCCGTCACCTTGCAAACGGGCAGCATCTGGTCGCCGACCTGCTGCTGCGATGTTTCTATCTTAACGGACCCGAATATATGCATATTGTTTTCGAGACGCTCAGCGGCGTCTGAAATAGTTTTGCCATTGATCCTGTTTGAATCCATGCCATTGATGGCATAACGTACCTGGGCGACATCATCAAGATTATGGATCGTCAGCGTTTTTTCCTGCCTGTTTTCCGTCAGGACCAGATTTTCATATCCGGCCTGCAAATGGGCCGTCACCGCAAAAGCATTGTTCGCCAGTTCTTCGCAGTTTTTCAGTTCTTCCTGCGAAACGGACTTTTCAAGAAACCTTCTCGAATCTTCTGCATATACTTCCGCTCCGCCATGAGGGATTCCCAGAACAACTGTTTGCTCCATGCCGGTATAACATGTCTGCAGAATATTACCGATCAGCAGTGACTGCCCTGCATAGTCTTCCATCTGCTTCGGATCGGAATAATCGATATTCGGCATCGTATATTCGGCAAGTTTATCCACCGTTGCCTTATAAAGATTCGGCCAGATCATGAGTTTTTCCGGACTTGCTGCTACCGTGTTTCCGTCGCTGTCGAGTTCCTGAACCGCAGTTTCTCTGATAAAGTCATTAAACTCTTCGACAGCATCCGTCAATTTCTCATGATCATTCGTGATATGATAGGCCTCATCCACCGACATGCCCTTTTCCGCGATCAGCCATATATAGAACTCTTCATAGTTCTCGCCATAAAACTCAAATGTATTTTGGCTGGCAGCCGCAAAATTACGGGGCTGAAATCTGGTCAGCAGGTTCACTTTTGCTTTTTCAAAAATACCGAATCCGATCCCCAAATCATCTGCAATGTTTTCTGTCGGAATGGTAACGGATACATCCGTCGCCGGATCGATCAGGATCTGCTCTTCATTGATATTCTCAACTTCTTTCATATTGATCTCCCGAAATTTCTCATTCTTTTATTGAATCCGGTTTTTACTACAGACAAAAATGTCTGCCCTGTGTCATCTGTTCCTACTACAAATACACCCCTGGTCCCGATTTGGTTGCACGGATCAGAGTTTTTCAAAATCCTCTAAGGGCATGGGCTTTGCAAAATGATATCCCTGGAACAGTTTGCACCCCATGTCAGCCAGCATCCTGTACTGTTCTTCCAATTCCACGCCCTCGGTCAGCGCCGTAATGCCCAGTTCCTGGGACATTTTAATGATGTGCTGCAAAATGATGGAGGTTCTCTCATCATCTTTGGCATTTTGCAGGAACATCATATCGATCTTCAATACATCGATGGGCATGTCCTTGAGCATATTGAAGGAAGAATAACCGCTGCCGAAATCATCCATTTCCACGATAAATCCCGCCTGCCTGAACTGCTCCAAAACATCGATCCTGCGGGCTGCATCGGACATCATAACGGATTCCGTGATCTCGATCCTGAGTTTCTTCGGTTCCACCCGGTATTCTTCTACCAGGTTTTTGATCTCATCAACCACATCCATGAAGTAAAAATCCCTGGGTGAGATATTGACGGAAATAAACTGCCCCCTGCCCTCTGTTTTCCACTTTGCCAGGGTTTCGCAGGCACAGCGCCACATATGCAGATCCACCTGTGCGATCATGCCGTTTTTCTCAAGAACGGGAAGAAAGAGGCTCGGGGATAAAAGTCCTTTTTCCGGGTGGATCCAGCGCACAAGCGCCTCTGCTCCCACGATCTTTCCAGTGCCATCCACAATGGCCTGGAAATACGGCAGGATCTGTCCTTCCCGAAGGGCCCTTGTCAGTTCAGCCGAGATCTGCTGGCTGAAGAGGGCTTTTTTGCGCATTTCGTCATTATACCAGGCAATATGCACCTGATACTCTTCCTTGACCGTGGAAAAAGCAATCCTGGCGCGGTCAAACATCACGGATACATCGATCCCCGTTTCCACCGCCCGGTACACGCCGATATGGATCAAAATGCTATGCGTGTTTTCTCCGTCTTCCACTTCAAAATCCGAAAGGATCTGTTCCATGTAACCTGTATCAAACTCCACTGCCGGCATGCAGACGCCGAAGGTATCGCCCACCAGCCTGCCTGCCACGCCATGCTGTGACAGCCCTTTGCCGATCCGGTCGGCAATACTGCAAAGCACCCGGTCCCCGAAGGCCATGCCGTAGACTTCATTGATCATCTTAAACTCGCTGATGTCGGAATAAATGATCAGATATTCCGTATCGGGATGGGTATCCATGAGTTTTTTTGTCTGCTCATAGAGATATTCCCTGTTATACAGGCCTGTCAACTGGTCATGGGTTGCATTGTAGCGTTCCCTCTGCAGTTCCAGCTCCTGCTTTGTATAATCCTCCGCACTGATAAAGCAGCCCACCGTCCGCTGGTGGTCATCGATCACGGCATGCTTTTCCAGCACGAAATACCGTGTCTGGTCCTCGCCGTCTTTGATCTCCTTTTTCCGCGACCATTCACTGCCGTGCAGATCGATCGCACCGAAAGTTTCTTCCAGATAGGCTGCGGCCATGGCAAAATTCTCATCTTTAATATCCGCCAGTTTGATCCCGGAATCATTTGCCCAGATGCACTGCCCGGTCACATCAAAAAAGAACAGGCTCTCCTGCATATCCGCTGCCAGGTTTGCCAGCATGCTGTCCAAAAGCCGCATGGGCCTGTAGTGAAGGGAAAAATAAAAAGCCAGAATCCCGAAGGCACCGAAGCCGATCATGGACCGGTCAACCGGTGTACCCGAAGCAATATAGAAAGTCTCCCAGAGACCGACTGCAGACATGGAGATAAAGATCACGGAAAACCGTTCGGAATAGATCTTGGGAGAGTGCATGGTCTTGATGAAAAATACCATCAAGATAAACAGAAAGATGCCGTAGTCCAGCATCCTGTGAAAGGCCTGTCCGTTATAGGCCACGAGTTTAAAATAGATCTCATCATCGACCAGGATCTCTTCTGTCGAAAAGGCCTGACCGAAGAATGGGTTTAGTGCATACTGCACCACATCAGCGATCAGCAGCAGATAGACACCGATCTGCAGCAGTTTGTTTTTCCAGGTGATACCGCAATACTGCATGGTAAAATACAGCAGCGCAAAGATCACCGCATCCATACCGAGGAAATACACATAATAACCGACCGTCGCCGTCATTCTGTCCACGGAACTGATGATGATCAGGTTTCCGAGCACCGGCGGGATCAGCATTGCCAGCAAAAAAGTGACAGCCTTCCGGATCGGTTTCCGGCTGCTTGCCGCCATCACCGCGCAGATACCGCAGGCCACAGCCATGACTGCGAAGATCAATGAATATTGTGCTCTCATATTCCCCACCTATCTTTTAAACCGCACCTTACCGGCAGAATTGTTCTGGTTTTCTGCAAACGGATTCTTTTTTCTGAGACTGAAGGCAGTCACACCAAATGCCTGCTTTAAGTCGCCTGTCAGGCTCGCATAGCACTCCTTGCAGTATCTTCCACCGCTGATCTTCTTACCGCATTTATGACAGGTCAGAAAGTAATCCTCTTCATTGGCAACCGCCAGCTCTCCGCTTTCCAGACAATATTCCACCACTTCACGGCTGATGCCGGTTTCATAGACGATATCTTTTATAGTCGCGCCCTGGTTTGCCCGCAGGAACTCAGAGATCACGCCGAAATCATCAAGCTGGATGTTCCCACACGCCGGACAGATATAACTGCCCAGTCCGTGATACTCAAGTTTTGTTCCGCATTTTTCGCATTCTGTCGGTACTTTGACCGGACTGATATGGATATCTTCACTCATGTTTGTTTCCCCGAATTCATTATTTGTTTTTCGGCTTCGTATTTTTCATAACGGACTTTACACTACTTTTTTTGGAAGCCTATAAAGAATATTTTACCTATTCCAAGCCCCTGTTGTCAAGGTTACCCAGTCTCTCAACCTCCGTATTTTCAATAGTTTTTCAAAGAGACTTTCTGTTGGCAAGGTACCCGATAACTGCACCGATGATCCCGCCGATGATATGAGACAGATTAGCGATATCATCCCTGACAAAGATTGCCTGAATGATCTGGCCGCCGATAAAGATCAGAGCGATCAGAATAAAGGTCACGGGGATCTGGCCTGCCTTAAACTCCGTAAAGGAAGTCATCAGGATAAATGCAAAGACCACACAACTGGCACCGCAGAGCATCACCTTCGGGAACAGGATGAAGTTCACCAGTCCCGTTGCAAATGCCGTGATCACCATCACCTGGATCAGCATTTTGCTGCCGTACTTTTCTTCCAGCATGGGACCGAGCAGCAGGATATAGGTGATATTCCCGAAAAAATGATCCCATCCGCTATGGCCGAAGATATGGGTAAAAAAACGAAGATAAGTCAGCGGCGATGCCAGGGAATACCGGTAGGTGGAAAACAAAAGCTGCGTTGCCGCCCCGCCGGTCAGTGCGCCGATCAGAAGCGATATCAGGCAGATCAGCGAAAAGACAAGGGTCACAGGTGCGTTAAATGTAATCTTCAGTTTCTGCATATTCAATTTCTTCATGGATTTGCATTTCCTTATTGATCAGAATTATAAGCTTCGAATTTTAAAAATCCGCATGGTTTTGAATCGTTGCCATATAAGCAGGCAAACCCCGCAGCCGCGCTGCGGGGTTTGCCTGAAAACTCATCACTCTTCAATATCGTTGAAGCCCACCCGTCCTTCATAGGTGGTATGCAGCAGTTCATGGGCCTTGTGTCCGTTCGGCTCGCCGAGGAATTTCTCATACAGATCAAGGATCTGCGGATTGTTGTGGGATTGGCGGATGGTCTGTTTCTCATCTTCGGAGTACAGTGCCTGCGCCCTCTTTTCCTTGTAGGTATCGAGGATATCATCATCCTCATCAGGCAGGAAGAACTCTCTGACATAAGGCTGTCCGCCACCGTTGATGCAGCCGCCGGGACATCCCATGATCTCGATGAACTGGTATTTTGATTTTCCTTCCCGGATTTCATCAAGGAGCACCTTGGCCGCCTTCATACCTGAAGCGATGGCAACCCATACCTTTGTTCCTTCGATATCCACCTCTGCTTCCCTCAGTCCGCCGTCATGGCCGCGGACTTCCGTAAACTCGATGGGTTCTGCTTCTTTTCCGGACAGTTTGTAATAAGCGGTACGAAGCGCTGCTTCCATCACGCCGCCGGTGACACCAAAGATAACAGCCGCGCCGGTGTACTGTCCCATGATATCGCGGTCCCATTCCTCATCGGGAAGCATATTGTAAATGATACCACCGCGCTTGATCATGCGGGCCAGCTCTCTGGTGGTGATGACTGCATCCACATCAGGGATACCATTCACTTTCAGCTGCTCTCTTTCCTTCTCAAACTTCTTGGCCGTACAAGGCATAACGGATACGACAAAGACATCCTCAGGTGCCACATCATGCTCTTTCGCCCAGTAACTCTTGATGATCGCACCCTGCATCTGATGGGGCGATTTGCAGGAAGACAGGTGATCTAAAAGATCGGAATAATTATACTCTGCGTAGTTGACCCAGCCGGGCGAACAGGAAGTGATCATGGGCAGGACACCGTCATTTTTCAGTCTGCCGATCAACTCGGTTGCCTCTTCCATAATGGTCAGGTCAGCGCCGAAGTTTACGTCATATACCCTGGAAAAACCAAGCCTTCTCATGGCTGCGATCATCTTGCCGGTTGTGGGGGTTCCGATCTTGTATCCGAATTCTTCACCGATGGCTGCACGGACTGCAGGCGCTGCCTGTGCAATGACCACCTTGCCCTCTGCAAGGGCCTTATCTACTTTATCGATCTCGGAATGCTCCATCAGCGCGCCGGTAGGACAAACATTGACGCACTGGCCGCACTGGATGCAGGGCGAATCCGTAAAGGATCTGTCACCGGCAGGGGAAACAAAGGTTTCAAAGCCACGTCCCTCATAGCCGAGAATGCCGAGTCCATGGGCGTTCTTACATCTCTCGATACAGCGTCCGCAAAGGATACACTTGGAAGTATCACGCACCAGGGACGGTGCCACTTTATCCAAATGCACCTCGGAGTGTACGCCGCCGAACACATCTGCCCTGGCGCCGGTTACATTGGCTACGTGGAGCAGCTCGCACTTTCCGTTTTTATCACACTGCTGGCAGAACTGGTTATGATCGGAAAGCAGAAGCTCTACGCTCATTCTTCTCGCTGCGGTAGCGGCCGGTGAGGAAATGGTGATCTCCATACCGTCATTTACCGGATAGACGCAGCTGGCAACCAGGCCTCTTGCACCTTTCACTTCTACCAGACAGACGCGGCAGGAACCCCTGTTGCATTCCCCGTGGTTAAAATCGCAAAGGGAAGGGATCTCGTAACCGCATTTTCTTGCCGCCTCCAAAATGGTAAGGCCTTCTTCGACCTGATGGCGGACACCTTCGATCTTTATATTTACTAATGCCATCTTCTATACCCTCCCTACTCTTTCGAAATTGCCATAAACTTACAGTTGCTCTTGCAAAGGCCGCACTTCGCGCATTTGGACTGATCGATGGCAAAGGAAGCAAGCTTATGCCCCTCTGCGATATAATCCGTTCTGGAGATGCAGCCCACCGGACAGTTCCTTGCGCAAAGGCCGCAGCCGATGCAGACATCCGGATCGATCCTGTACTGCATCAAAGACTTGCAGACATGGGCCGGACAACGCTTGTCCACGATATGGGCAATGTACTCATCCTTGAAATGACGCAGGGTGGAGTTGACGGGATTGGCTGCCGTCTGGCCCAGCGCGCAAAGGGAGTTTTTCTGGATGGTCCTGCTCAGCTCTTCGAGGGCATCAAGATCTTCCATGGTGCCCTTGCCTTCGGTGATCTTGGTCAGGATCTCCAGGATACGCTTTGTGCCGATCCTGCAGGGAGAGCATTTTCCGCAGGATTCATCACAGATGAATTCCATATAGAATTTTGCCACGTCTACCATACAGTTGTCTTCGTCCATAACAATGGCGCCGCCGGATCCCATCATAGATCCCTTCTGTACCAGGTTATCAAAATCGATGGGCTCATCGAGGAAATCTTCCGTCAGACAGCCGCCGGACGGACCGCCGGTCTGGATCGCTTTGAATTTCTTGCCGCCCGGAATGCCGCCGCCGATGTCGTAAATCAGTTCGCGGAGGGTTGTTCCCATGGGGACCTCCACAAGGCCGACATTGTTGACTTTTCCGCCAAGTGCGAATACCTTGGTTCCCTTGGAGCCTTCGGTACCGACTTTGGCAAACTCAGCTGCACCTTCCCGCAGGATGTAAGGCACGCATGCTAAGGTCTCAACGTTATTAACAATGGTTGGCTTATCCCACAGACCCTTCACAGCCGGGAAAGGAGGACGGGGACGTGGCATGCCGCGCTTACCTTCGATGGAATTTAAGAGTGCAGTCTCTTCGCCGCAGACAAAAGCACCCGCGCCAAGACGGATATGACAGTTAAAATCAAAACCGCTGCCTAAGATATTTGTGCCAAGCAGTCCTGCTTCCCTTGCATTGGTGATCGCCTTGCGAAGACGGGCCACTGCGATTGGGTATTCGGCACGTACATAGAAGTAACCCTCTTTTGCACCGATGGCATAGGCTGCGATCATCATGCCTTCGATCACGGCAATGGGATTTCCCTCCAAGATGGAACGATCCATGAAAGCACCCGGATCTCCTTCGTCGCCATTGCAGACCACATATTTTTCATCCCCTTCGCTTGCAAGGGCAAACATCCACTTACGGCCTGCCGGGAAGCCGCCGCCTCCGCGTCCGCGAAGACCGGAAAGAAGCACGGTATCCGCCACTTCCTTCGGTGTCATGGTCAGGGCTTTTTTCAGACCCTTAAACGCCCCCGCTCCGAGAGCCTCTTCGAGCTTCTCGGGATTGATGACACCACAGCCATGCAAAGCGATGCGGCGCTGCTTTTTGTAGAAATTGATATCGTCCTGTTTGGAAACCTTTTCACCGGAAACGGGATCCACATATAAAAGCCGCTGCACAACTTCACCCTTTGCAATATCGGTATCGATGATCTCTTCCACATCGTCTATGGAAACCATACGATACAGCGTATCTTCGGGATAGATCTTGACAAAAGGTCCCTGGGAACAGAAACCGAAACAGCCTGTCAGATTGACAGTGGCTTTTTCATTCAAACCTTTTTTGGCAAGAAGTTCTTTGAACTTCTCCATGATCTCTTTGGAATTACTCGAAAGGCATCCGGTTCCGCCGCACAGAACGATGTGGCGTTTTTCATCAGCGCCCGCGAGCTTGTCTTTCATGTTCTTTTCGCATTCTGCGATCCTTTTATCGAGCTCCTCTACGGAAGTGATCTGACTCATGCTGATGCCTCCTTTCTGTATGATTCAATGATATCTTCTACCTCTTCCACATCCACCTTCGGATATACCTTACCGTTAATGCTGACAGCAGGCGCGATACCGCAGGCACCGATGCAGCGAAGGGCATCTAAGGTAAACAGACCGTCCTTGGTGGTCTGGCCGGGTGCGATGCCGAGGATTTCGGAAAAACGGTCGATGACGATCTGGGCGCCCTTGACATAGCAGGCCGTTCCGAGGCAGCAGCCGATGACATATTTACCCTTGGGCTCTAATGAGAAAAACGAATAGAAGGTAACCACCCCATAAATCTCAGCAACTGATATCCCCGTTCTTTGCGACACCACTTCCTGCACCTCGAGCGGGATATATCCGTATTCATTCTGGATATCGCTCAGGATCATCATCAGCGGCGTCTTTTCCTTTTTGTACCTGTCGCAGATGTCTTTGATCTGGCGGACAGCACTTTCACTTAGCCTTGCCATACTTGCTCCTCCTTAATTGATCAGTAGTTTTTCGTCCCACTCTATTCATATCGGACTTTACACTACCAATATTTTCCTCCATCTGACGCAAATTGTGCAGACAAGAACATTATACTCTATTTTGCGGGTTTATGGAACTGTTTTTTGCGGTAAAAAACGGCAAAAGACTGCCGGAGTGCATTCCGCACTCCGGCAGTCTGTAACTTGTCATTCTTTCACGGCCTGCGACCGTATTTTTTCTTTCATGCTTGCCTTTATTAAGCATGCCAGCCTTACATAGACAAATCTGTAAGGATTAATGGATACCTACATAAACAAATCTGTAAGGATCATAGGTCTGGCCGTAGTTACTGATTCTGTTAAAGCCATACTTTGCAAAGACATTGACTACGGAGTTGTACTCAACGGAACCCGGGGTACCTCCCACAACCTTGATCGTAACCGCAACGCCTTCTCTGTCCTCCTGATAGAGAGATCCGAAGTTGTAGCCGGAAACTTCCGTGATCTTCAGATTCACGCCTGCAACCGGAGTATTCTGAATTTCGTTGACGATCTGCTGTACAGTAGGCTGAACTCTCTTATTAACCAGGAAACTATCTGCCTTATTTACGCTGTATCCTGCAGATGTCTTTTTCGGATCTACAGACCATTTCGTATAAGCAACACCCTGCATTCTGGTGTCAGCCTCGGCCTGCGTGCCATATGCATAATAGTGATCCTGTCCGAATACCCTGTTGCATCTTTCCTGATAGTTCTCCGAAGGATAGCAGAAATAATTTGATGTCATCAGAACCGGATCACAGGGATAAGACCATGTCTTCTTCTTTTTCTTATCGCTGAAGCATACGATCTGATAATAATATTTGGTTCCGTTATCCTGAACGATCTCTGTGGAGGTCACATTTCCGCCATCCACGGTGGCGACTGTGGTAAAGCCCTTGTTTTCACTGGTAGAGCGCTGTACAAAGTATCCCTTTGCCCTCTTTACGCTGCTCCAGGTAAGTTTCACGACATTCGGCTTTTCGCAGACACAGCCTTCTTTTACAAAGTTTGTGGAAGCAAGCACGGTTGCTGCTGCAGTCGGCCACAGATCAAAATCGGAATAATAGCGTCTTTTGTTGATGACTTTATAGGCACGAACCCTGTACCAGTACTTCTGTCCGGGAACCGTATCCTTATCCACATATTTCCGCTTTTTCAGTTTTTTCATCTTCGGGCCGCCGGCGATCAGGGTACCCTTTTTGCTTTTCTTCTTGGAGCGGTACACTTCGTAGCCGTCCGCACCCGGAACCTTCACCCATTTCAGGGTCACAAAATCGGAACCGTTCGCACTCAGATAATTGATCTCCGTTTTGTCAAGCATCGTCTTTGCCTTGACCGGTCCCGACAACTCGCTGACGTATTCTTTTCCGTTATCATTGATATAGGCCTGCACCTTGAAATAATAGGTCTTTGCAAGGCTTAAGTTCTTGCCTGCAGCATCCTTTAAGATCATTGCACCTGCCGCATCGGATGTCTCCAGCATTTTATACTTCCCGTTTTTCTTATTCGAAATGTAAACCTTGTAACCGGTTACCCCGCCGACCGGTTTCCAGGTCAACAGAATCTTCTTGTAACTGAGCGGCTCTGACGTAAGGAACCATTCGTTTGCGGTCCTCGTAGGCTTAACCGTCGCAGTTTCGGCAGAAAAATCACCATAGTAATTCTTGCCATCCTGCTTGATAAACGCCCTAACCTTAAAACTGTAGGTAGAAGCGGTATTCAGTTCCTTCTGATCCGATGACGCACCCTTCGTAGACATCACATTCGCTTCCGTGGTATTCCCGCCGTCAAAAGTCCAATGGAGGACATATCCCTGGCCATTGGTATTGCTGTATACCTCGTAGCCGTCCGCACCGGATACCGCAGCCCAGTTAAGCTTGATGGTATCTTCATCCACCACAGTCGCCAAAACGCTTGCGGGCTTGCCAACCGTCGGTGCAGCCGGCGTCGGTGTTTCATTCTGGCTCACCGTCTCCGCTGTCACTGCCTCTTCTGCGTCAATAACCCCCTCCGGCTCAGCCTGGCCTGCAAAAGCCGCAGCCGGGCCTTCCAGAATCAGACTTGCCGACAGCAATAAAGCTGTCACTGATTGCAACACTCTCCTTTTCACCTTCTGATACCTCCTAATTAATTAGTTTTTCGGCTCGGTATTTTCATACCGGGCTCTGCACTACTGAATTGATCAGTAGTTTTTTCGCTCAGTATTTCATACCGGGCTCTGCACTACCAAGTAATATAATAACTACTATCTATAAAATTACACTATAACGTGCAATTTTTCAAGTACCAATGGAAACAGATTAAAAAGATAAACATGCTACGGATACCACTCATTCATCTTCGCTGTGGGGACCTCAAAATGCTGATAATCCTTTTTGGTTTTCCACTCCCCTCCCCACTCGAAACCATGCTGTATGAACAATTCGTAACAAAGGTCTCCTTTTACGATCTTGTAGGGAAAATCCGCCTCCCTGTCGGTATAGCCTTCGGCGCCTGCCGGCTCTACCACCCTTTCTCCGTCCACAGTCCTGACATAAGGATTATAGAAGGTATTGATATCCACCGCCAGGCCCATGCCGTGTTTGGATATCTTCGTCGTGCCGGAGATGAGGCGGTAATTAAACGAAGAGGAATTATTATCCTCCATGGATCTTTCATCATCCGCATCATATTCGTCCACCAGGCGGATCTTTTCGATGGGGTAATCATTTTCATACAGGGTCCGCAGGATCGTAAGCACATCCTCTGCGATATGCACGTTGACGATCATCTCCCCTTCATGCACCTTTCCGTCGATATCTTTATGCAGCACATGGAGATATCGAAGATCCTCTCTCGGCAGGGTGCAGTCATCTTTATAAGACTTTCCCTGTATGCGGGTGAATATCTCGTCAGAGATCCCGGTGATGTAGAACTGCGATTCTACAGAGATTTCCGAATCTGCAGAATCTACATTTATATTCATTTCCCCATTTATTCCTTCTTCGATTTCCGGGCCTGTTTCTGTACCCGCCGGTTCTGTCTGCATGGGAGCCGCCGTTTCCATATTTTTCATATGTTCATCATCCGTCTGTATTTCCGGCAGTTTCTCACTGCTCCTTTCATCAGGCTTTCCGCCGGATCTGCTTTCGATTTGCGATCCGGTTTCGTTTTCAGATCCCTGCAGGCCGCAGCCTGTCCAAAGAAGAGACATACCAATGAAGATAAGCAGTGCCCCTATCTTTATTCCCTTTTCTGCTTTTGTTTTGATTTTCATTTCGGTTTCGGTCCGGTTTTCTTTATTCCTTTTGTCTCCGTCTTCTGTCCGGAAGGCTGCTCATTTTCTTCTTTTACCTGCCCTTCAGGCTTTGTCTTTTCCTTCGGCTGCTCTTTTTTCGGTTCCTCTTTCTTCGGCTCTTCTTTTACGTCGCCCTGTTTCTGCGCATTCAGGGCTTCCTTTTTGCGCGCTCTTTCCGCCTGTCTTTTCTGATAGGTCTTTTCTCTTTCCTGCTGGATACGCCGCTCCTTCTCATCCTCCGATTTGCGCCAGTCCCTGATCTTCTTATCCGTTTTTTCCACATATTCTTTCATGCTTTTGGTGTCGGAAAGCATTTCCTTAACGGTCTCCGGATGTTTGCGAAGGTGGGCAAGCTGGTCTTTCTGATTTTTCTGTTTCCGCCAGGATTTCAGATAGTCGTTCACATATTCCCCCGGTTTATACGCATCGCCCGCGCGGTTATTTTTCTCCGGCAGTTTGCCCACCTGATCTATAAGCGTTACCGTATACGCCATGGCATAGGCGGTTTCGATGGTCACCTCGTCTTTGTAGACGCCGTTTTCCAGGTTCCGCTTTACCAAACGGCATTTATCCAGATAGACATCATCACATTTTTCAATCTGCTCTGTCACATCCCCCATCATCAGCGCCTTTAAGGATCCGACGCCCACGTTATCCAGGAATTTTTTATAGGCAGGCACTTTCGGAAGGTTTTTGTCCACCAGCTCCTTCAGTTCTTCCTCCTTTGCGCCCACAGACCGGAAGATGGATGCCAGGCGAAAGGCAAAAATATCCCTGACTGCGTCCGCTGCCTGCTTCTTTTGTTCCTCATTCATTTTCGTATAAGAGGCATACTGCATCGAAAGGGTTGAAACGCCTGTGATGGCGCCGCTGATATACGTTTGCATGACCGGCCCGGACGTCTTTTTGAGCTGCTCAAACGCGTCAAGCTGGATATTGACCTGTTTTAAGATCTGCGTTTCACTCATCTTCGATAGTTCATAGTCATCAGTCATCAGACCACCGTCCAGGGTGCCATGCAGAACAAACTGCTTTTTCGCTTTCGGATCATAAGTATAGGTGATATTGGCAAAAGCGGTCCCATCCAGTATGGAAGAGAGTTTTTGCTCAAATACCTGTTTCGAACTAAATTCCACGGAACTCATATGATCGATCACACCGACATAAATACCTCTTCCGATGGCTCCTTCATCATAGGTAAACCAGTCCGCAAAGGGTTTATCCTTGCACGCGACTGCCTTTTTTGCAAACATCGAGCGCAGATGATTGACCGTAAAACTGTTGAAAAGAACAGTCTTTTGTGCAAGATCCGAAAAACGGAAATCCAGGTCCCTGAGGCCCTCCGCTACTCTTTGGATATTGACCGCAAACTGATCGAGATATCCGCGCATATTGCCCACCTTGTCCAGGTAATCCTGGGGGGTCTTCAGATCGGGAAAATCCTTTTTACCGGCCTTAAGCATATCCTCCGGCATTCTGCCCATTTCCTGCCAGACATCCATCAGGGTAAAGCCCAGCATACCCGCCCTGGAAAATTCCGGCGAAAAGATATAATCCGGATCGGAAAAGTCCACCTTGCCCAGCATCTTGCCGATCCTGTCAATGGATGCCATATATCCTTTATGCATGGTCTCGGCCAGCCACTTTGCATTCTCCGGTTTTTTTCCGCTGGTTTTTAAGACCAGTGTATGGAAAAGATCCGCCTTTTCTTTCTGCAGTTTGGCCGGATCCATGATATCCTCTTCCGTATACAGATAGTTCCCTTTTTCATCCTTCATCGCCATCAGGGCGACGGTGGTGATGCTGTGTCCCGCGGTTCTCGCCACGGAAATGCCATAAGGATGCGGGTGCTTGAAAAGGCTTTCGTCCGTGTAACGGTCCCCGTAAAAAGCCTTTCTGTTTTCCTTGGCTCCCGGTCCCAAATCATACTTGTTATAGACATTATTCAGCCAGTTTGCGTACTTTTCCTTTTCCGCCTTGACATAGGCTGCCGCCTGCCGGGGCGCTGTCTTGATCTCAAAACGTCGTTGTTCGGTCAGCTGATAGGTCCGCTCCACCGAAGCGCGGTTGATGGCGCAGATGCGCCTTACTTCCGTCACCGCCGCAAAGCGCTCCTTTGCATACGTTGTGTCCGTCTTTCCTTTTTTTCCGTCCAGATAGACCTGGGTAAGCCTGTCAAACTCTTCGGCGCTTCGCAGGTAGGAAAGCATGGTTTCCTTTTCCTGCTTTCGCAGCTTTCCTGCCTTTTCGGGATCCGTTTCCTGCAACGAATTTGCCCGGTTTTTCTCCATTTTAGACGCTAACTTTTTCAGGTTTTTCAGTTCCCCCATCAGGGCGCGAAACTGCGGAGAACTTCCGCCCTTATACCAGTGATCCTTGCTGTCAAGGAGTGCATAAAGCCTGGCGATATCGTCCGCATTCTTTTTCAGGTCCACCCGGTTAAAGCTGCGGACCTCATAGGCCTTGTCTGCCGGGGTGGGTTCCTGCGAAGCAGAAACGCCGGCGGATGCTCCCTGTCCCTCCAGCTGATTCTTTGTTCTGTATGCCTGAAGCTCCTCCGGCACCGGGATGTCCTGCCCAAGCTGCTTTTTGGTCATAAGTTCCATATGCCAGGCATAGTAATAGGCCTCTGTTTTTTTGTCCTCAGCGGCCTTGCTGTTTTTCACAAGCTCCCACATCTGCGCCGCCTTGAGAAGGTCCGCTCTCTGCTTCGCCTCGTCCACAACTGCATGGTTTTCGTGCAGTTCCTCTTCCGGGGGGATGGGATTCAGTTCCGGCTGTGCATATTCATCTTCCCTGTATTCAGACTCTTTCATAAGTGTGCTCCTTTTTCATTCGTGCTCCGCTTCGGTTTTTCATACCGGACTTTACACTACCTCTCTTTGCCCGGCAGATCTATACTGTGATAGACTGCCGCGGTTTTTATCTGCGTTTCTGATCATAATACAGCCGGCAGCTGCATTCGGTTGCATGGCGCGGCTGAACTGTTACCCCTGCCGGCAGGTCAGGTATATAAAAACAGAAGGCCGAAGGTTCCCGCGCCGCTGTTTACCGCAATGGTAGGAGATGCCTTCTGGAAAATGATCCTGTCAAAATCCATATGCCTTTCGATCTCTGCCTTGATGCTGTCAAGGTCATTCTGGGTCAGTCCCACATAAGTGACGAATAAAAGTCTTTTATCAATCCTGTGGGGCATATCCAAAACGCCGGTGATATATCCTGCCCAGGCCCGCTCCCTGCTGCCGAAGAAGACGCGTCCCACCTTCATTTTGCCTTTTTTCATGACCAGAACCGGATGCAGCATAAACGCATTGGCGATCTTTGCCGTCTGCTCGCTCATCTGGCCTGTGGCAGCCAGGTGATCTAAGTTTGCGACAATAAAACTGGTATGGACTTTTTTCTTTAAGGTTTCCAGTTCTTTGGAAATCTGCTCAGCACTCTTTCCTTCCTGCGCCATTCTGGCAGCCGCGATCGCCACCAGCCCCTGGCCGCTGGAAAGCTGCTGCGAGTCCACCACGGTAATATTATCAAAGGACCGGGCGGCTTCTCTTGCCGGAATACAGCCGGAATCCTCAAGCTGCGCGGAAAGGGAAACATGGATCACATGGTTCGCGCTCTGCAGGCCTTTTGCAAAGAAACTTTCCAGTTCCGAAACAGTCGGCGGCACGGCCCGGATGCCGGAAGCATTTTTTTCCATATAGGAAAGCACGCCCTCCTGATCCAGTTCCAGCGCATCGCGGAACACGCCGTCTCTGGTTTTTACCATATGCGGGATCACGCCGATCTGATAGGATTCGAGCATCCACTTGGGAATATCCGCAATGCTTTCCGTTGTGACCAGCACCCTGGCTTTCTTGCCCTGCCTGTCGATCCAGCTTAAGCTTTCCTCTGTGATCTCCTTCTCTTCTTCATAGACCGTAACCAGGTCTTTGGGCAGGAGACGACGCACCTCGTTCTCTAAGTCCTCGCCGGTTACGGGCTTGACCAGATAACCGTCAAAGCCTTCTTTGGCATAAATTTCAGCGTTTTCTTTTCCCGCATTGGCCGTCAGCGCAACGACTGCGGTTTCCCGGTTCATGCCGCCGGTCTGCGAGCGGATCTTGTGGAAGCATTCGATACCGTCCATGCCGGGCATCAGGTGATCCATCAAAATCAGATGATAATATTGATTCAGTGTCTTTTCGAGAGCCTCCTGACCGGAAGAAGCCGTATCGATCCGGATTTTGGTATCCCGAAGGAGTTTGCCCACCACCAGAAGATTGGCGGAAGTATCATCCACAGCCAGGATCCTGGCATCCGGCGCTTCAAAGCTGCGGCGGTATCCGTGCTTTTTCTGTGTCAGATGACGTCCCTTGCCGCCCGGCTGCTGCACAGGCTCTTCATTGATGATCTTCTGGGGAATGTCAATGATAAACGTGGAACCTTCCGTATATACGCTGTTCACGGTGATGGTTCCGCCCATCAGATCCACAAACTGTTTGACAATGGAAAGACCGAGGCCGGTTCCTTCAATGTACCGGTTCTGATCTTCATCTTCCCGTTTAAAAGCCGTGAACAGATGGGGGATGTTCTCTTTTTTGATACCGGTTCCCGTGTCCACAACGGTATAGATGATATGGGCCATGTCCTCGTCCGTCTTTTCCCACTGGAAAGACAGGGTGACTGACCCTTCCGGGGTATATTTGATCCCGTTGCCGACCACATTGACCAGAATCTGCTTGATGCGCACATCATCCCCGTAAAGCTCACTGGGAAAATCCGGTGCGATATTGATCCGGAAATCCAGCCCCTTTTTCTTTGCCTGGAACCAGAACATTCCGGCGATATCGGAGAGCATCTCTCCTGTCTTGTATGGCGCCGGACTGATCTCCATCTGGCCGGATTCGATCTTGGACATATCCAGGATATCATTGATCAGATGCAACAGCATATTGCCGGCTGCCGCGATATTCTCGGAGTTCTCATTGATCTCAGGGGAAACGTTTTCCCGCAGCGTCATCTCATTCAGACCGATAATGGTATTGATGGGAGTCCGGATCTCATGGGACATGTTGGAAAAGAACCGGTTCTGGGAGCGGCTCAGCCTTTCAATCTCCATATGCTGCCTGTTTTCCGCCAGCAGCTCTTTATTCAGACTGAATCTTGTATAGAGAAGCACCAGGCCCGAAACAACCTGCATCAGGGTAAAGGAAAAGAAATTAAAAAATGCATATTCCGATTCCCTGGTCTGCATGATCTGATCGATCTGGTACAGCCTTATGAACATCATCAAGTCAAAACCAATTGCGATCAGAAGATAATTTAAAGGGTGTACATAGACACAGATGGGAACCAGCAGGGTGATCATCAGATAGGGTGTCGTATCGATCAGATCATTGAAGACTGCGTTGACCTGAACCAGGGAAAAGGACCAGCCGAACATGACGACCACCATCAGGGTATTGAGCAGATTCAAAACATGATATCTGCCTTCAAAATCATTCACAACAAATCTGGCTATCGCCAGCCAGAGAATGGAGCTTACCACCAGAACAAGATAGACCATGCGATGATAAGGCAGACTGTTTAAAAACTCCTCAGGATCGGTATATGTCATGGCCAGCATCACCGCGCCGATCAAAAAGACTAAGATCACCACGATATGTGTCACACGAATGGTATTTTTCACTGCATATCTTGAAGTTTCCCTGTCTGTCTCAGACGGACGAAACAAAAACCGCAATATATCTTTCATAACTGATCCCCTAAACTGAATACTGATTCATCACCGCATTTTCCCAAACGCTTATTTGTTACTTGTCATCCTCCGGCATAAATTCAAAAATGCCGTCGTTCTCTGCGTGTGCTGATCCGGTGACACCGGCCGCGTCCTGCGGCTGCGAACCTGCACCGGCGTCCTGTTGACTTGCTGTGGCACCGCCGGCGCCATCATCGGCATCACCTGCTGTATCATTTTTTGCATCCCCTGTAATCCCAAGATAAGCCGCAATCCCCTCCGTAGTATGGCGGTAACGTTCCATGACCGTCGCATGATGGTTGATCACGGAAGAGACATCCTCATTTTTTGCCGCTTCTTCCAATAATCTTGCCTGCTCGGAAAGATCCGTGGCGCCGATCATTTTGGCAGTGCTCTTTAAAGCGTGGATGGTGATGCTGTAGTTCTTCATATCCTGCTTATCGATACAAAGCGAAAGACTTGCCCTCTTCTTTTCGCTGTCAGAATAGAACTCCTTCAAAAGTGTCTCATAAAACTGTCTGTCATCCTGACTGTAATGCAGACCCTTTTCCACATCGATCCCGAAGAATCGGAGCAGCTGATCCTTTGCCGTTATTTCGCCGCCGGACATCTGATCACCGCTAAAGCTTACCGGTTTCTCTTCCGTTGCCCAGTCAGTGGCCTTTTCCCTTTCGATCCCCAACACCTTCGGCACACGGATCTTCTCTTCCCTTGTCTTGGGTCTTTCATATGAGATCATGGATTTCGGCAACGCTTTTTTCAGGACGCCTTCGAGCTCTTCCATTTCCACCGGCTTGCTGACAAAACCATCAAACCCCTCAGATATGAACATTTCTTTGGCCGTACTCACCGCATTGGCCGTCAGCGCCACAACGGGCAGATCTCTTCTGCCGGTTTCCGTGCGCAGCCGCTTCATAGCCTCAACGCCGTCCATTTCCGGCATCATATGATCCATGAAAACAATATCAAAAACATGCTCCGTTGCAAGCTTTATCGCCTCACTGCCGGACTCGGCGCAGGTCACGGTCATGCCATATCTGGAAAAGATTCCCCTTGCCACCATCAGATTCATCGGCTCGTCATCTACCACGAGTGCACGGACGCCCTCGCAGCGAAGCGCGCCATCCTTGGTTTCTTTTGTATGGATATCGGAATTTAAGATATTGATCACAGGGAAGCAGTAAAAGGGTTTTCTCATGACACGGACATGGGATCCTTTTGGCGGCACGAAATCATCATTTGCCACAACCACCACCAGGAGTTTTTCAGCAAGCCGCTCGAGATACTCTCTGTTTGCCTCATATTCCACATCTCCCACAAACAGGTGCGTCATCTTCACGCTATCCACCAGCTTTTGAAGTTTGGCAATGGTTTCCACCCGGTGCATCTGCACCTTCAGGCCGGTCACGATATCCCGGATCATGGCATTATAAAACTCACGTACACTGGGATTGGAGAATTTTTCGAAACGAAGATAGGTGCCGAGGATCAGTTTTTCACTGTTTCTGGCCTTCATGCAGACAGACGGATCCGCCACCTTCTGGGGAATGCTGATCCGGACCGTGGTTCCCTGTCCCGGATCGGATTCGAGCGTCACAAATCCCTTCATGGCCGTTACAAAACCATGCACGATGGACATGCCCAGGCCGAGTCCGTTGGAAGAACGGTTCCTGCCGGAATTGGCCTGATAAAAACCTTCATAGACGCGCTCGATCTCCCTAGGCGTCATTCCGATCCCGGTATCCGTCACATCGATACACAGATTGATACCATAGTCTTCTTCAATGGGATAAAGACGAACATAGACACCGCCCTCTTTTGTATATTTCAGGCCGTTTACGATCAGATGCCATAAGATCTTTTTTAATTTTCCGCCGTCTCCGTGCAGAACGGAAGGCAGCACGGGATCCACATCGATGACCAGCTCCAGATGATCCGGTTTGACAGACCGAAGCTGTGACACCAGGTCGCTTAAGACAGAAGAAAGCATGTAGTCTTCTTCATTGACCACCAGATGCTCCATATTGATCTCGGAATAATCAAGGATATCACTGATCTGCTCTGCCACGCGTTTGCCTGCCGCTTCCATGGATAACAGATCCGTGCGGATGTCCTCGTCCTTTTCTTTTTCTATACAGACACGGGAAAGACCCATCACGGCATTCACGGGCGTACGGATCTCATGGGACATGTTGACAAGAAAATCATTCATGGTCTCCGTCGCCTGCGTCAGCACGCTGATCCTCTCATCCGTCCGCTGCAGCACCTGATTCCAGGTCTGCATGATGATCTTTGCCACATAGCCGATGATATACATGACCACGATATGCATCATTGTGCGGGATACAAACAGGGAATCGACATCGCCCCCGGATTTTACGTAGGCAGCGATATCGTATGCGAAAGTAAGAAAGTAGGTGACCATGGCGAGATTGATCAGGGCCGGAATGCCCGTCAGGATAAAGATCACCAGAATGCCGCACATGACAACGGCCAGGTCATAGGTACTGGTGGTGTGAATGCCATAGAAAAAGGCAATGAGCATCATGAGCAGGGAATACACCCACAGCCTTGCCATCTCAGGAACTTTCTGGTGGATATGAAGGATCCAACTCAAAACCAGCCCGCAGGCTATGGGGATCAGCGCCCAGGTCTCCCATTCCAGCAGCACGGTGATTGTCATCAAAGCGACAGAAAACAGCGTATAGACGATCAAGATCATCAAATGCGCTGTCTGAAACAGTTCATTTCTTCCTAAATCTTCCCTCATGAAAGCGCCTCGTTTTTTTCGTTCTTATCCCCCGACCGGAACCGGGAACTTTTGCGCCGCCCTGCATAATCCCCAATGCAGTCGTTCTCTTACGGATACAAATACGGCCGCAGCAGAGAATTCTCTCCATCCGGATATACTGCATCCTGTGCGGTATTCCGTACCTCTTTCATCAAAGCCACATTGTGCATGGAGATCTCGAAGATCAGCCCGAAAATGTGTGCGCTAAAGATCATATCATCCAGATCGAAACTGCCTTTTTCATAAAACCGCGTCAGGCAGATCAGCTCTAAGAGATGAACGCTTCTGAAAACGGAGATCAGCGGTCCGTCGATATGTCCGTCCTGAATGGTATCGAGAAGTTGCCTGTGTGCAAAATAAGCCGCTGTCTTGCGCAGCCATTTTTTTGCCTCGGGGACTTTTTCATAAAACTCTGCGCGTATTTTTCCTGCCTGCGGCAAAATGGAACGCAGGGTGACAAACAGCTGCTGCGAAACGTCATGTCCTTCAAAATACAAAGCATCATCGAGGAGTTTTTCCATCTCCTTCGGCGATTCATAGCATCCGAAAAGACTGTCATCAAAACTGCCGGCAACCAGCGCTTTCATCAGTCCGTCCCGGAATGCTAACAACCGCTCGGTCCTGACTCTTAATTCCTCGGAAACTTCAATATCCGCCTCTTCCTCGGTGCGGATAAATACCGGAGCATCTCCCGGAGATGTATAGAGAAGCCTTGCCACCTCACTACAGGCGATCAGGATCCTGTCCTGCCTGTAATGTCCGGCCATAACCTCCTGCTCCCGCGGATAAATATCACAGATCTTGATCTGGGCTTTTTCACCGTCATGAAGCCTGACAGAACAAAGCGTATCCTCTGTCAGAAACGGACAGCGACCGTTGTCTTTCAGGCGGATAAACCAGTCACCGTTTTCTTCCTGAAAAATATTCTCCCGCAGATAATCACCAAACTCACCCTCGTAGTTTAAATAAAACTCCGCAGTCTCCGGATCCATGGGCAGTACCCAGGCATAACAGCACACGTCGATACAGGTCGTGTTACCCGTACAGGTAAAACTGTCATAATAATCCGGTCGCTCCCGTATGATCTTTGTCATTTTCCGCCTCCGATATTCTCTGTAAAACTCTCATATTCCTCTGCCGTCGCCGGCGCTGTGATCTGTCCGGATTTGATGGAATCTTCTACCAAAAGCACGGCATCATAGATCTCATCCCGATAGTTTTTATGCTCGGCCGGTATACCGACCGCCCCTTCTGTCAGACCAAGGCTTAAGACCGTGCCGCCCGTCTTTTCGCCCATGGCATAGGATTCCGACACCCTTTTTGCCGCCACATCCACATTTTTCATCGAACTGGTGAGCACATGCTCCGGTGCCAGATAAGACTGATCCCTGTCCGCGCCGATCACATAATGATCCGTATCCCTAGCCGCCTCGATCACGCCGGTTCCGCTGCCACCGGCCGCATGAAGGATGATATCACAGCCCTGCGCGTAAAGTTTCCTTGCGATCTCGTATCCTAAGTCCGGATCATCAAAACTGCCGGTATACTCTGCAAAAAACTCCACTTCTTTTCCGTAAATCCCGGCCGCATAAGCAGCGCCGCCCATAAAGCCGTAACGAAAACTGTCGACGGAATCGATCCGGCTGCCGCCCACAAAACCAAGCTTTCCTGTTTTGGTCATGGCACCCGCGATATAGCCTGCCAGAAAAGAGGATTCCTGCGCCCTGAATGCAACGCCCGTAACATTGGCCGGCAGATCCGATGGCGAGCTGTCCACCAGCGCATACTGCGTACCGGGATTTTCCTTTGCACATGCAAAGAGGGCCTCCTGACAATTATAGCCGACGCCCCAGATCAGATCGCACCCTTCATCGGTCAGCTGCTGAAAATTTGCCGGAAGGTCATCCTTTTTTTCCGTTTCTGTATATCTTATCTTTGCACCGCTTCTGACGGAAAAATCCTGCAGTCCTTCCCAAACACCCTGATTAAAAGACGCGTCATTGATCCTGCCTTCATCGGTCACCATAGCGACTATCATCCCGGCTCCCGGAGTGCCTTCTAAAGGCTCTTCCTCTTCCTCGGCGCCCGCTTCTTCGTTTTCCCAGATCTGCATGACATGGATCTCATCCGTTTTACCGCAGCCGGAAAGAAGTCCTGTTATCAACAGCACGGACAAAAGCAGGACGATCATTCTTTTTATCCGATCAGCCCTCGTCATTTTTCGTCCCCTTATAACGGATTGCCAGCATAGTCAGGTCATCAAACTGCGGTGCGCTGCCCACGAATCCGTCCACGCCTTCCTTCATCTGCCGGATCAGACCCTTTGCGTCGGCCTGCGGATCTTTGTTGATCGCCTGTATCATCCGCTCCGTACCGAAGAGTTCCTGGTCTGCGCTGGTGGCTTCCGGCGCACCATCGGTGTAAACAAATACCGCACCACCGGGCTCTATCGTAAATTCATAATCATGGTAAGACATGCCCTCCATGCCGCCTACGATAAAGTCATGCTTGTCTTTAAAGATCTCGAATTTCTCACCGGGTTTCTGAATAAACGGATACTCATGACCGGCATTGGCCGCAATGACATGGCCGGTGGAAATCTCCAAAATGCCCAGCCATACGGTCACAAACATATCCTCTTCGTTGTTCTTGCAGATCTGATCATTTACCTGCTCAAGCGCTTTCCCCGGGCTGACCCCCATCATCACGTTATTGGCGATCAGGATCTTGCTCATCATCATAAACAGTGCTGCCGGTACGCCTTTGCCGGAAACATCCGCGATCACCAGGGCCAAATGATCCTCGTCGATCAAAAAGAAATCATAAAAGTCTCCGCCCACTTCCTTTGCCGGAGTCATGGATGCGAAAATATCAAACTCATCCCGCTCCGGGAAGGCCGGAAATACGCTCGGCAGCATGGAGGCCTGAATCTTCGTTGCCACGTTCAGCTCTGCGCCGATCCTCTCTTTTTCTGCGGTCACGGCTGTCAGATCCTTGATATACTGCTCGATCCTGATGGTCATGTCACTGAAGGAATAGGCCAGAGACGTGATCTCGTCATCGGTCTTGAATTTGCTGACATCCGTTTTGATCCTGCCGCTCTGATAGGAATCCACCGTATCCGTCAGATCCCCAAGGGGCCGGATCACGATGCGGCGGATATACAGGATCATCAGTACAACAACAAAAAGCATGCTCATTAGCTGTACCCCAACGATGGCCATAATGCCGCCCCGGATCCGTCTTCCGAGATCCTCTACGATGAAATCCGCCTCCACCATGGCTACCATCTTTCCATTCGAATCAAAGAGAGGCGCCCAGGCGCAGACCGGTTTTCCGTATCCCGCATCCTGTCCGTATACAATGCCGGTGGAAGCACGCTCCGCCTTGATATCCGGTACCAGGATATCATAATCCCTGTCCAGATATTCATAAACATCTCCGGGCTTTGCTATGACGGAGGCATCATCTGCGTCAGACTGTCCTTCCACCAGATATGTAAAACTGGTATCGCCGGGCTTGTAAATATACAGATACTGGATTCCGGAAAAATCCGTCTTGATCTGATTGAGCATGTTTTTCACTTTCACATACTCCGGATCATTTTCATCCAGTGTTTCGGAAAAATCCCTGACCCAGTCGCCGTCCAGTTCATGTGCCAGCATCCGTGTCAGTTCCTGCGCCTTTTCACTGTACTGGGTATAATAGATATTCTGGATGGAATTGACACTGATACAGGTAATAAAAACCGCCATCACCGCCATCAGCAAAATAAGTGCCGTGGTAATCCTTCTGTTCAGGCCTTTTGTGACACGTGTCCCACTCTGTCCCCTGTCACTGCTTTCCCTCTCGGCAGATCCGTTGTTTTTGAATTCCCGATTTTCCGACTCATTTTTTGCCAATTCTTTCTTCTCCCGCTCTTTCATAACACACCTTCGTTTTTTGTGACTCTGATGATCTCCATCACGGCGCCGCATTTGCAGTTTTGCCCGCAGATGGGACAGGAAATACCATAGCGGTGGGCGTCTTTGTAAAACATGGGGATCTCTCTTTTCCAGATCACTTTTCCCATCTTCTCATAGATCCGCCTTGCCGGACAGCTTCCGTCCGGATAGACCCAGATCTCCACCGCAAAGGCTTCGATCCCACGCTTTTTTAACATTTCCAGGTTCCAGGCTGCCATCTGCCCTGCGATCCCCCGGCCCCGGTGATCCTTTGTCACCATCATGGCATCCACCGTTGCCACAGACAGTCCGGTAGTCTCTTTTTTCAGTTCTTCTTCCAAATCCGGATGAGGACAGGTCAGAGCAATGCCATCCTGAAAACTGAAATATCCTGCCGTTTCGCCCTCTGATACTGCACGACATCCATAGTAAATCCCGGCGTCGAAGGTTGCTTTGATGGCGTTTCTGACTTTTTCTCCACTGTTTAAATAGGTTTCATAATACCGTGTGATCTCATCAAGATCCTCTCCGGTAATACTTTTCAATTCCATTTTGTTTCGATCCTCGATACAATGAGTCACTTATTGGTATCTCTTCCGGTCCGTCTTGATTCCCGCGATATAAAGCCCCGTAAAGAACAGCAGCAAAATGCAGAATATGGCGATGCCGTTTCGATAACCCAGTAGCAGAAGCGCACCGTAAACCATAGGGCCGATGGTCTGGCCTAAGTTCTCAAACACAGAATAAATGCCCATGGATTTCCCGTTGCCATATTGCGCACTGTCCGGCAGTTCTTCGAAATAGGTATACTGACAGGTATAGGCAAAGGAGGTGATGGCCGACAGCATGAACGCGCCCAGCACCGCCGTTATCAGCGAAGGGATCAGGACAAAGAGCAGCATATTCAGTCCCATGGCCACGCTGCCGATGATAATACTGCCGAAGGTGCCGAAACGGCGGATCACATAATTTGATATATAAGGGCCGATATAGAGCACCAGCAATCCGCAAAGCATGTAAAGCTGTCCGATCCGCTCCTCGGAAAAACCGTTTTCCGCTGCAAACATGGGGAAAAAATATTCACGATAGGATATGGATGCCATAAAGGGTACCAGGATCAGTACCAAAAAGCCCAGCACCCGTCTGTTGAAGAAAAAGACAGGGAAACTGATCCGCGGTTTATCTTCCTCCCCGGATGCCTCGTCCGGTCTGACTTCTTTGCTCTTTTTACATAAAAGGAAAACAGGCAGCATAAAGCACGCCGCTACGGAATAGGCAAGCCGGCTTCCGCCGATGGGGAATAACAGGGAGGCCAGCCCGGCTCCTACGGTCAGGCCGGACAGAATTCCCGCCATCACATCCGCGAAGGCCTGTGCCACAGCCTCGGTTCCTTCTGCCATAGCCGCCATTGCATTACAGGTCACATTGATCAGCCCAAGTCCGATACCCATAAACACATTGCCGATCAACAGCCCGAAGTAATTACCGAAAACGGCACAGATCACAAAACCGGAAACCTCAATGGCCACACCGGTCAGAAGCGTCATTTTACTGCCCTTTTTCTCAGCCAAATGCCCGCCAACAGCCGCAAAAACAGCCATCATCAAAAGATTGGCTGACAGTGGAAGACCTGCACCCACACTGTCCGGCACGAAAAGCTGTCCGTGATAATGCTTAGCCGCAAGCACTGTGATAAAACTGTCCTGCAGCGTTGCCGCCGCATAGGAAAACAGAATGATGGTCCGAAGCGGAATCAGTTGTGTAATATCTGCCTTTGCCAGGTTCACAAGCTCCCTTTTCCTTTCATAAAAACCCAGCAAAAAGAGTCCTTCGACGATCAGCATCACCATAACTGCCGAGGAACAAAAGACTGACAAAATGATATTAAGGGTCTCGGAGCGTCTTTCTGCCGTGCGGTAACTTAAGTCCGTACCGATCTCGAGGATCGAAACGCACTCTCCCGCCTCATTTTCCACCGGCGTCAGAACGTAGAGCCACTGCCCGTCCGCGTCCGTGCTCTTCAGCGCAAAAGATCTTCTCGTATTGTAGACATCCATATAGTAGGTGTCATCCATCCGGCCGAAGGGTTCGCAGCACATGACTGTATCATAATAGTTCATCAGATAACAGAGTTTCCCCTCCTCAACCTTGTAAAAGACATAATAATAGTCTTTTCCTTCCTTCATGGTTTCCGCCATCAGAAGGTCGAGTTTTTCCCGCAGCTGCAGATAGGAGGAGCTGGCATAATCGGATTCCGAAGTGATCCGCGATAAAAGATCCACATCCAGATTGTTGACGATCAGATCCGTGACCAGTTTCATGTCGCTGACATCCCAGACATCTTCTTTCCGGTGCTGTTCACTGATCAGGGACCAGGCGATAAAACTCGATACCGAAAGTACTGCCAGCACCACTGCTGCCATACGCAGGGCTGATTCGTGATAGGTCAGTTTCACAATGGCCGCAGGCAAAAACCGAAGCAGCCAGGTCAGGATAACCGCCGAAAGCACGATCGCCATCCAAAGAAGAACCGTGATATAAAAGCCCTTGTATCCGATCTTCGCGACATAGGCGCTCTTTGGACTGCCTGACTGCGCATGTGTGATCTCATAAAAACTGATCAGGTCACAGCAAAGCACATTGTCACCGTCCGCAGATACGCTCAGGGCATTCAGTTTCAGATCGTCCTCGCGGTAAACGGTCGTCAGGCTCGTTACATCATCTTCTTTTAACCGGCACAGCCTGCCGCCGTAAAAATCGGAAAAGTATACCCATCCGTTTTCTGCACAGATTCCCTGCGGCATCAGATGCTCCGCATCGCTCCCAAGCGTCTCCCAGGTATTGCCGCTGCCGGCTGCAAGCCGCACGCCGCCTCTTTTTGTGGCAATGGCGATATATCCGGTGGACAGATCCGCCGAAGCATCATTGAGCACATCGCCGCAATAAATGCTGCGGATCACACTGACATCCTCTCCTGCCACCAGCCGCAGTACCAGCCCATAATCATCCTGCTGCAGGACATACAATCCTTCATCCGCCGCCTTGATCTCAAAGATCCTGTCATCGCCTGTATAAATCTGCCTGTATTTACCGCCGCTGTATTCAATGACGCGGTATTGCTCTAGTGTGCCGTCATCAGTCTCGATATAGGCAATATCCGAAATATATAAAACGCTTTTGCCGTTCGAAAAGCCTTCCGTCACGCTCTGGGCATAGTAAAACCTGTCGTTCCTGCCGCCGATGATCCTTTTTTCGAGCACACCATCCCGGCCGATCACATTGATCACGGTCTTTCCTTCATCGATCACATACTTCCTGCCGTCCTGTCCGTAGATCGCCTCAGCGGCTGTGGTAAACTCATAACTACGGCCCAAAAACAGCCCCGACCGGTTCACGTATACGACAGACAAAAGTGCGATCAGCAAGGTCAGCAACGCGATATCGATATAAAGTTGTTTTTTACTCTTCGTTTCCAAAACCGGTATACCCGCTTACTTTTTATCACATTCTGATCGCGTCGCAGTTCCCATCCCACATTTATCTAATCATTTGTAAACGGTACATAATCGGTACCACCCTAAATCCAAGCCGCCCGGCGGCGGCAGATTATTTTTTCTTGTGACAGCACTCCGGTAATGAAGCCGACCAGGGAAGGAGTTCTTCGCAGAAACGTCGATCTGTATCTTCCATGTGGTTCGGTATTACCGTAAGAACGTGCTTAATGTATTCGTACACATTCAGGTTGTTTGCTTTTGCTGTTTCAACTAGACTGTATATGATGGAACTGGCCTTGGCTCCGGATATCGTATCGATCATGACAAAGTTTTTCTTTCCGATACAGAATCCACGAATAGCCCGCTCGGCACAGTTATTATCAAGCGGTACATCGGGATCATCCAGGAACACCCTAAGGTATTTTTCCTGGCTTAGTGAATAGGCAATTCCTTTCGCGGTCTTGTTCTTTGCAGATGTACGGTGTTCGTTTTTATGACACCACGCAAAGTAGGCCTCAACAAGAGGTTTGACCGTAAGCTGTCGCTTAAGCAGACGTTCTTCCGGTGGAAGGCCCTTCAGGGCGTTGTCCGCATTATATATTGCCTGTATCATGGCCAGGGCTTTGTATGCGAGGCTTCCTTTTTGAGCTCCCTTCGCCATTGCTTTCAGGGCTTCGTCATATCGTCGCCTTGCGTGCGCATAGCAGCCGGCTATCTTTAGATCCTCGCGTTCTTTTTCAAGCTTGTGATAGACTTGATAGCCATCTGTTACACATACCCCGGAGAAATTCCTGAGGAACTCTCTCGGGTGAGACGCGTTCCGCGTCTTTTGGTACTCATACAGGACAATCGGGTGTTCGTGATTCATTCCGGTCCGGTACACCCACATATAACTTTTGGATCCGGCCGGCCGGTCATCCTTGTTTACCAGCACCGGTGTTTCGTCTGCCTGCAGTACATGGTAATCATACATCTTTTCATGCAGGTAGTCATACAGGATTGACAAATACCTTTCGGCGCTTGCTATGGTCCACCTGGCCATTTCCTGCCTTGTGATATCAAGGCCATCGGACTCGAACTGTTTCTCGATCCGATAGAACGGAACGGCATTTACATACTTGGCATTTATGATGCCTGCTTCCAGCGAAGGAGAGACAAGACTGTTTCTCATAAGGTATGCCGGAAATTTCGCTTTTACCATGCGTTCACTCTTTTTGCCGGAGTAGACGCCGACATGTATCTCTTCAAGGCCCACCTTGGCGGGTACGAAATAATAACGTTTTATCACTTCGTCAGGAAGTGTTTTATATCCTTCATCACCAAACTCGTCATTCAGTTCTTCCTCTGACATGTAGTACTTAGTGGTTTCAACTACTTCGAGTTTGGACAGATCGGCTTCTTTCTTTCCCTGGGGCCGTTTGGCTTTCAAAGGTGCGGGGGCTTCTTTGGCTTCCTCGTCCTTTACAGCCTCAGCCTCGTTGAAGAATGCGATGTTTTCATCATTCTCAAAGAATGAGATTTGGCCATCAATCTCGAAGGATTCGGAAGAGCGCCCAAACCGGTGGCGTTTTGCATCAACGACTTCTTCCATGAACTTTTGGAGTTTGTCATCAAGCTTTTTGTATTCTTCCTGCTGGGAAAGAATGATGTTGACCAGATCAGCGTGATCGAGTTTATTCAATTGCTCAGCGGATAAATGTTTCATACAATAGCCCTTTTCCTTATAGGTCTATTATACCGCAAACCCGCTGTTTTGGCTAATTGACGGCTCTTTGGGATTCGTCAATTTGCCTATAAATGTAACGCTGCCACTGCGATCATACAAGCCTGTATTTCTAAGGCTTTTCAACAGAAACCGAAGCCGTTATTGTACAATTACGCCGCTCACAGCCACCGCCATTACGAGATCCTCACGAATTCGATGGCGATTATGCACCTTGAAAACCCGGTAAAACGAAGCTGAAAATTTCTACGTTTTGCACAAAAGATTTTTAAGCAATCTCCGGCGGTGCCTTGATTTCAGCTATCGGATGTTTGGCCACAACGTCGAAGCCCTCCATAAGGAGACGGTATTGATCATGGGTTATCTGCATTGCTTCATCTGCAGACCTCGGCCAGCTGAACGCTCCGATTTCAAGGCGTTTATACAGGAGAAGGAATCCATCTCCTTCCCAGAGAAGGCCTTTGATACGATCCGTCCTTCTGCCGCAGAAAAGAAAAAGGACATTCTTTTCAAAGGGATCCAGCTTATATTTGAACTTTACGATCGATGCAAGACCATCTATTCCTTGGCGAAGGTCGGTGTAACCTACTGCAAGTACGATTTTGGAAAAACCCGAAGCATCATTTAACATTTGCAGCCACCTCCATGAGCGAAAGAAGGAGTTGCCTGGAGGTAGAAGAATTCACATCAATTCTTATGCTTCCTATGGAAACGACAGCTTCAGTGTGAAAACTATCAGTATCAGCTTTCCGCGAGACCAATGGTGCTTGCTGCGGCTCCCTGATCTCAACGAATTCGATGTTTTGCGACTCAAGAACGGACGTCCTAACTTTCCGCAGCCAATAATAATACGCATTAATGGAAAGACCATGCGCCTGGCAGTATTCCATGATCGTCATGCCGCTGGAACTTCTGTCCTTAAAAATCTCCGTCCATTCGTTGAGCCGGATCTGATTTACTGCAA
>JAEEGL014455322.1_pt1 | contig 39768 bp, 39 predicted proteins | sample 9134231 | NCBI WGS metagenome assembly JAEEGL01 (sample SAMN16246548, study PRJNA631951) | gut metagenome | biome: gut microbiome; feature: rumen; material: fiber-attached | host: Bos | place: Iran: Karaj | collected 2018-10
AACATGTCTCTAACACGACTTGCTCCAACACCAACGAATAATTCAACGAAGTCAGATCCACTAATATAATAGAACGGAACATTAGCTTCCCCAGCTACAGCTTTTGCAAGTAATGTTTTACCTGTTCCTGGAGGTCCTACTAATAAAACTCCTTTAGGAATTCTTGCTCCTAGTTTTTGGAATCTTTTTGGATTCTTTAAGAAATCAATTAATTCCTTAACTTCTTCTTTTTCTTCTTTTAATCCAGCAACATCTTTAAATGTTGTTTTATTTTTTTCAGTATTTAATTTAGCTTTACTCTTACCAAACTCCATACTTTTTCCTGCAGAGCTCATTTGTTTACTAATAAACCACCAACCAACTCCAAGAATTAAAACAATTGGTAAAATATTAACTAATATAAATAATAAAGGACTTGATCCAGGATCAGATTCAGTATCCATCTTATAATCTAAATCCTCATCTATAGAAGTTATTTGAGAAATAATAGAATCTGTTAATGGTGTTGTTGTAGAGAAAGTTTCTTTCTCACCATACCCTTCTAACTTACCTGTAATTTTATAAGTTCCTTCACTAGAATGTGGTGTAATAACAAGTTCTGTAACATTTCCATTTCTTAATTCTACTAATAACTTATCATACGTTAAATCATTTACTTTATTTCCACCAAATGTAATAAAATATGCAACAAATAATATAACTGCTAACAATACTACATATGGTAACATTCCTTTTCTAACATTTTTTCTTTTCATATTGCTCCTCCTTAATCATATTTATATATTATATCATACTTTTCAGATTTTAACTTAGTATATTTAGATTTTTTTATTCCAGGAATCCAAATAATTTTATCTTCTGAATCTACTACAATAGGCCAAGTATCTCTATCAGAAGCAGGAATCTTACAATCAATAAAAATATCTTTAATCTTTCTTGCTCCATCAATCTTTTTTAAATACATTTTATCACCATATTTACGTGTACGAACATAAAGTGGTAATTTAACTTCTTGACTATCTAATCTACATACATCGTTATTGTTACTATCTATCTCATTAACTTCCATTATTTTATGTCCACTAGGTAAATTAATATATCTTGATAACTCAATATTATAATCTATAAGTTCTTTAACTTCCTTAGTAAATATTAATTTATCATAAGTTTTTATAACTTCTATATTATGAGGTAAACATACTTTGGCATTAGATCTTTTAGATGTAATCAAATCCATTATTAGTTTAACATGCTTATCATTTATTATCATTAAATCTTCTTTATAAATTTCTTCTAAAATGAAAGATATTAATTTCTTTTTTATAAGATTATCTAATTCATTATATTTAACTAAATCAACAACATTATCTTTGTATACTCTTGTTATTATTTTATTTATTTCTTTATTAATATAATTATCATATTCTTCTAATGTTTCACTAAATTTAATAAACTTTTCATGTACATTTGGATCTTCATTTTTTAAAAAAGGAAGTACAATTTGTCTATATCTATTACGTGTATATTTATCTTTAAAATTTGATTTATCTATAACATATGGAATTTCATTTTTATCATCAAATTTCTGAATATAATCTTTTGTAAGAAAAACAAGAGGCCTAACAATCTTATAAGTATCATTATCAACAATTCTTTCAAATCCACTATAACCTTTTAAAGTAGAACCTCTAACAATTCTCATAAGAATCGTTTCCATTAAATCATCGCCATGATGTGCAGTCATCAAATAATTAGCATCATATTTCTTTACTAAATCTTCAAAAAAATTATATCTAATATTTCTAGCTTGATTATGGAAATTATCATCACCATATTTTTCAATTTTCATATATTCAAAAGTAACATTATTTTTTGAACAAAAATCCATCAAAAATTTTTGTTCAGATTCACTTTCAACTCTAACATTATGATTTACATGAGCACATACAATATTTAAATTATATTTTTCTCTTAATCCTAATAAAATACTCAAAAGACACATAGAATCAGGCCCACCAGAGTTTCCTAATACTATTGTGTCATTGCTTTTTAATTTAACTTCATTTATCAAAAAATCAATAACTTTATTCATAATGCCACCTACCAATATATTTTAGTAAAAATAATAAACATAAGCAAGAAAAAAGAACAAAAAACTACGTCTTTTTAAAACGTAGTTTATTTGATATATTTCTGTTTTTAAATATAAAACTATCCCATCAAAACATTTATTGATTCTTCTCTAGCTGCAGCTACTTGGTCTGCCTCATTTTCTAAACAGTTTCTAAAATCATTTATAATGTCTTCAAAACAGTCAATAAACTTATCAGAAATTTTAACTATTTCCTGTTTATAAGCATTTTTTTGAGTTCCATTAGGATCAAAGAATGCAATATCGTATGGAGTATAATCAATTCTCTTCGTAATCTCTTTTACTTTTCTTACAAAATCGTCTTTTATAATACTACATTTATTTATATCCATACCTATTGCTCCTGTATTAGGATCACGATCATATAATTTTACATATGAAAAATCTCCACTACCTGAGCCATCCCCTTGTAATCCAAAATTATATAATTCTTCACCAGAATAATACCCACTAGAATCAATAGTAGATAAACCATGTGCACTGGCATTTGAATTATACGCCCTTATAGCCCTAACAGCTACATTTTTATATGCCTTTGATATATTCATAGCATACACTGAAAAAATTTTAGAGTCCTCATAAAACCCTAACGCTCTAGGAGAACACCATGCTTTTTGAAGACTTCTCATGAAATCATCAAAAGCGTTTTTTAAGTCTAAATAAACATCTCGTCCGTATTTTGTAAAATCATCAATTTGCTTACGAACTGTATCTGGATTAAATCCTGTAAATCCGTCCATAAAATAAATCTCCTTTAGATTAATTATCTTTAGGGAATCTAATAACGTATTCTCCCTCTTTTGAGTAATAATATTTTTCTCTTAAATACCTTGCAATATACTCAGGATCTTGCAATTTTAATACATCTGTAGACAATTCTGTCTCTTTTTCTTTTAATACAGATAATTCTTCACTTAACTCATCTTTTTCTTTATACTTTCCAACAATTTCTAAAGACATGTTGACTACTAGGCTAAAGAAATAAACAGTAAAAATGAAGCACGTACATCCAAGAAAAATGAATCTAATTAGTTTCTTTTTGGTAAATGTTTTACATTTCTTTACAGAAATGTCTTTCTTCACCCAGTATCACCTTCTTTATCAAGTAAATCATACCACCAATTAGACAACATATAAATAGAAATGAGAGTAAAAAGTTGACTATTTACGATTTTTTACAATAAAAAAGACATCCAATTACGGATGGCTTTACTATTTAGCATATGGTAACAATGCAATTTGTCTTGCAATCTTTACTTGTTCTGCAACATGTCTTTGATGTTTAGCGCAGTTTCCAGTAACACGTCTAGGTAATATCTTACCTCTTTCATTAACGTATTTTTTTAATGTATCTACATCTTTATAATTAACATCATGTCCAGTACACATAAAGCAAACTTTTTTCTTTTTTCTAAAAAATTCTGCCATTTAAATTATCTCCCTTCTTAATAGAATGGTAACTCATCTGGATCTATTTCAATATTTGAACCTGCATCCCATACAGAAGCTGACTCTCCACTTGAACTTGAATCACTTGAAAAATCACTTGGGCTAACAGAAGCATTATCAAAATTTATATTTGATGGAGTATCTCCTTTTCTATCTAAAAATTGAATAGAATCAGCTACAACATATGTTGACCATACTTGATTTCCATCTTTTCCTGTATAACTATCAACTTGAAGTCTTCCATCTACAGCAATTTGATTACCTTTCTTTTGGAACTTAGCAAGATTTTCAGCTTGTTTTCTCCAAGCTACTACTGTAATAAAATCAGCAGTATTTTTTCCATCTTGATTTCCTGCAACAAAGCTTCTATCAACTGCTATAGTAAATCTTGAACGAGCTACACTACCATTACTAGTATTAACATATTCGCAAGTTGGATCTTTTGTTATTCTTCCAACCAAACATACTTTATTCATATACTACCTCTTTCTTACTCTTCAACTTTAACAACAATGTGACGAATAATATTTTCATTAATTAAAGCTACACGATCAAACTCTTTAACAGCTTCTGATCCTTTTTCTTCAATTAAATAGTAGAAATAATAACCTGTTTTGTATTTGTTAATTTCATAAGCAAGTTCTCTTTGACCCCACTCTTTTGATTCAACAACATTAGCTTTCTTTTCATCTAATAATGCTTTAACTGAATCATTAACACCTTTGATTAAAGATTCTTCTAAATCAGGTCTAACTATAAAGATTAATTCATATTTGTTCATCTTTACACCTCCTTTTGGACTCTCGGCCATTTCTGGCAAGGAGTATTAAAATACTCGTATGTAATATAGCAAAAAACTTAATATTTGTCTAGTATATTCTTAACAATTAAGAAAAAAATCTTAGTTTTACCTAAGATTACTTACATTCTCCTGAAGAATTTTCTTTAAACCAGTTTCTAAATTCACTCAAATACTTATTTATACCAATTTCTTTAGCTTGAGCTTTAGCAGAAGCTAAATCAAATTCTAAATTTTCTGTCTCAACAGTTATAATACCATCGTCATCATAATATATTGATGCTTTTCCTTCTGGTGCAAGACAAGTTAATTTATCTACACCATCACAAGATCCAGAAGAATTTTCAATAAACCACAATTTAAATTCTTTTAGATACTCATCAACACCTACATCACTTACATATTCTTTAGCAGCATCTAAATCAAAAGGAAGATTACGAGACTTGTACCCTAATAAATTCTTACTATTATATGTAAGTGTAATATTTCCTTCAGGTGCATCACAAGAAAGCTTTTTTGGCCTAGTTAAAATATAAAAGACTATAGAACCAACTATCAAAAGGCTAAATACTACAAATAACACTATTCTTAAATAATTTTTCTTCTTATTCATAATAACCTCCCATTCAACCTAACAAAATAATTATAACAAAAAAAGAAACAAGTTTTTGAAAAAAAACACATTTCTTTTGCATATTTTACACATTTTTATATTTAAATAGTCTACTAGGTCTATGACCTTCACCAGTTTTATATTCATCTGTTGGTTCAACTTTATTAGCAATTATTCTTCTAAAAGCAGGATCAAGAAGCTTTTTACCTAATATAACTTCATATACTTTTTGTAATTCTCCTAAAGTAAACAACCTAGGCATCATATTAAATACTATATCAGTATATTCTATTTTATTTTTTAATCTTTCTATACCACTTACAATAATTAATGGATTATCAAATGCTAAGTCATCATTAGATTCTATTGTAAAAGAATATCTATCTGTTGTTAGTTCTCTTAATGTCTTTTTTATAACAAATTTTAAATCTTCAGATCCATTAGATAATGTAATACTTATTTTCCCATCTTTATCTTCCTGGTTAACAATATCAAACCATGATACATTTCCATCATTGCTTATAGTAATTTTATCTTTATCTACTAAAGCCATATAACTACTAGTTACAATTCTCATCCTAGGATCTCTATCAACTCCACCAAAAGTATAAAGTTGCTCTAAATAAATATTATCTACACCAGTTTCTCTTTTTAATATTCTTTTTGGAGCATTATCAAGTTCTTCATCAATACCTACAAATCCTCCAGGTAAACACCATTTTCCTTTAAAAGGAAAACTATCTCTTTTAACAAGCAAAACACTCATTTTCTTTGCATCTAATTTTTTATAATTAGATTGGCTTTCACTAGAAATACCAAATACTAGAATATCTGTTGCCACACCAAAACTTGGATAATCACTTGGATTATAGCTTTTTAAGAATTCTTCTTCACTTTCATATTCATTCATTATAATACCTCATTAAATAACTTAATAAATTCTTTTACTACTAACTTTTTATTACTTAATCTAGTTCCATTTTGAACAAATAATTTAGTAGTATAGAATTTATCATTATCTTTATCATATATACTAATAAAAACTTCATTATCCTTTCCATAATTATTATTTTCATCTATTCTATTTAATTTTCCAGTTATTCCTACACCATAATTTGAATTTGCAAATTTTGAAATTTTAAAGCTCATATCTTTAGCTGTTTCCATACTATAAACAGAATACTTATCAATTATATTTTTATCAACACCCATTTTAATCTTAAATTCATTCGAATAAGTTACCGCACTATATTTCAAAACAGAACTAGATCCTTCAATATTAGTTATAGATGAAACTAAATAACCTCCTGTACAACTTTCCATTGTAGAGATAGTTTTATTATTTTTAATTAATCTATTTATTAAGCTTTTCATATCTTTTACTCTTTCCATTATAATATCTATCTTTAAGTAAATTATACATATAATCTTTTAAATATGGTTTAACTTTTTCTTTTAATTCATCACTTACTCCATAACAAGCTTCTGCTAAAGAACCAACAATGCAGGCAATTGTATCAGAATCTCCTCCAATAGAAATTGCTTTCCTTATAGCATCTTCAAAATCATTAGACTGAGAAAAAACATACAAAGCTTGTGGAACTGAATTAATTGTTTTACTAGAAAAGACATAATTTCTTTGTAAGTCTTCCAAATCAAAATCAAGAGGATAATATTTATATTTAATATAATCTATAACATCTTTTTTAGAAAATCCATGTCTTAAAAGGAAAATAGAAGTTGCAACTGACTCTGCACCTTTAATTGCATCTTCATCATTATGTGAAGGAATAGTAGCAAGTCTAGCATTATTAATTACTTCTTCCATACTATCAAATAAAAAGCCAACAGGACTAATTCTCATTGAGGCACCATTACCATAACTATATCCTTCAGTTTCTCCAAGCAACCATTTTACAAAGCCATGTCCAAATCTTCCTCTTCCATAAATATCTAGACCATTATTATACTCTCTTAAACCATATTCTCTTAGATATTTTTCATACTCACAATTACCATTAACAATAGCATCATATATTGCACAAGTTAGAATAGAATCATCAGTACATGATGACTTCTCATGAAACAATGGAGTATTTCTATCTAATATTTTTACCTTTTCATCATAGTCTCTTGGAGTACCATAATTTTTTCTTTGTTTTGCTTCTAATATTTCGTAATAAGAACCGGCTACATCTCCAATTATTGCACCTAACACAATATCACCTGCTTTCTTAATAATAATTTATTAATAACATATAACATTTAAATAAGAAAGTCTAAGCTTTCTTATTTAATAATTCTATTATTTTATCATTACTATGAACAATCTTTCTTAAAGATTTTCCTTCATGAATATAATCTATAATTTCTGCAATTCTTTTTGAACAATTAACAACATGCATCCATTTATTTTTACTAAATTCTTTTGGAATATAAGTTAAATTAGTAGTATATAATTTATCAAACACTTTTCTTTTATATGCTTCTTTAAATACATTAATTCCTTCAGTAAATAAAGAGAAAGTAGTAATAAAGAAAATCTTTTTAGCACCTCTTTCACGAAGTTTTTCTCCAACTTCAATCATAGAAGCACCACTAGCAATCATATCATCTACTACCATAACATTTTTACCAGTTACATCAGCTCCCATATAAGCATGTTCTACAATTGGATTTTTACCATTAACAACTTTTGTTAAGTCTCTTCTTTTATAAAACATACCTACATCACTAGATAGCATATCTGCATAATATCTAGCACGTTCCATTGCTCCCATATCAGGACTAATAACTAATAAGTTATCAAATATATCTTCCTCTGCAATCAATTCTTCAAGAATAATATTTGTTGGATAAAAATTTTCAAAAGGCAAATTTGGAATAGCATTAGCCACTTTTCTTTCATGACAATCAAAAGTAATAATATGATCTATATTAAGCCTTTCTAACTCTTGTAAAGCTAATGCACAATCTAATGATTCTTTTCCCTTTCTTTTATCTTGTCTTGACTGATAAAGTAAAGGAGTTATAACTGTTATTCTCTTAGCATATCCAGATAAAGCACTTACACATCTTTTAATATCTTGAAAGTGTTCATCTGGTCCCATAGGAACCTTCATACCATGCATATCATAAGTAATACTATAATTACCAATATCACTTAAAATAAATACATCTTTATCTCTTATTGTCTCATCAATAGATACTTTTCCTTCTCCATTATTAAACCTTATCCTATCAACTTTCATAATATAAGACTTTTCTGTCCTATTCATCTTTTTAAGGAATTCATCTACTTCAATCCCTACATCCAACATATTATCAAGCACAATCAATTTTAATTCATTCATAATTACTCCCCAAAACTACTATTTTCTTTTTCTAAAATATATTTTTCAGCTTCTTTTAAAACATTTTCACGATCATAAGATGTGTCAAAATATTTAAAACCAAGCCTCTTACACTCTCTTTCTAATTCCTTAGAATATTCAATATTTTCTATTGTCCAACGTCTCATAGTTTCATCATCTATTTTTGTTGTCCAATAATGTTCTTTGTCATTTTCTCTTATAAGCTTTATTTCTTCATCAACAGAAATATGAGCATATCCTATGAAAATAACTAAAACATCTTTTGTATCTATCTTCTCTATATCTTTAGGATATAAGAAAGGAGTGTCAATTAAATATTTTTCTACTTTGTAATTAGTATCAGTTCTATTATCCTTAATAATTCTATTAATTATGTTACACATTATTGGGGAAACATCTTCCCAACCATCACTTTTCAACTTAAGAGTATCAAATACAGCTCTTTTAATTGAATCCATTTTATAATGAGTAAAACCATGTTTATTCATCATAATAGCAAGTGTAGTTTTCCCACTTCTAGCAGTACCTGCAACTATAACATGCATATCTTTCACCTGCCTTAATTATTATATAAATGATTATCCAATATATATTGATAAACTGAAGAATCTAAATATTGTTTATCAATTTTATTTCTTAAAATTGTTGAACTAATTTTAATATAAGGATAATTTTGAATGATTATAAATTGATCTTTTTGCTTGAATAAATCTACATATTTTTTTATATCTATATCGTCTCTATTTAAGACAATTACTTTATTATGCGAAAGAATATCATCTACATTCTTCCATTTATCAAATGAAATTATATTATCTGCAGATATTATTAAATATAATTCATCTTCTTTATATTTTTCATTTAAATGCTCTAATACTTCGTAAGTATATGGATATTTATTATTCTCTGTATCTACTATTAAATAATTTCTATTTATAAGTTTCAACATTTTATTTCTATGCTCAATAGATGCTACTGTTTTTTTATTCCAATAATCTATTGTAGCCATAATAATTATTTTGTCTAAATAATTATTTTCTATAAGAAAATCCATAACTTTAATATGACCAGTATGGATTGGATCAAAAGATCCAACATATACTCCAATTTTCATATTATCACCTACTTTTTATATTGCTTTAACCACTTTTGAACATACCATAATTGTCCACATCCTCCACCAATATCATCTTGTCCATGAGGATTAAACATTCTGACATTATATCCCTTTTCTAAAAATCTATCCTGAAATAATTTTATCACATCTAAGTTTCTAAAAGAAGCATCTTTCATAGTTTCATCGCTAGAACAAACGACACTAAATGTAAAGTTAAATACTAAAGGAGAAAATAAATTTGTTAAATTATCAAAATCTATATCTTTATTATTAGTACCATCAACACAATAATTAAGATAAGGCTTTCTTCCTGTTTCTTTCCACCATACTATTCCTGCATCTCTTATCTTTTGTAAATTCATTTTATTCTTAAATGGAATTAATTTATCTCTATCTTCATTGTTAGATTTATGTATTGAAAATTGTAAACCAACTTTCTTTATTGATTTAGAAATATCTATTATCTTTTTAAAAGTATCATCGTTATTAACACCAATAGTGGATAACAATAAATCAGCATTTGAAAATTTTTTATGAAGAACTTTTAATGCTTCTATAACATTATCTATATTAAGCATTGGTTCTCCCATAGACATAAACATGAATTGTAATTTTTTACAATTATTATTTATATCATTTATTATATTTCTATCTTTTAAAACAATCATTATCTGTTCAATTATTTCATCGCTCGTTAGATTTCTAACAAACTTAGAACCAGTTCCACAAAAAGTACAACCAACAGGACAACCACTTTGAACACTGCAACATATTACTGTTCTTTTATAATAATCTTCGTACTTATATAAAACTGCTTCACATACCATATCGGATTTCGTGAAAACATACTTTGAAACACAGCCTTCACTACTTTCAAATACTTTATATTCCATATTATTTATCTTTTCTATATGTTGGAATATTAAATTTATGTTGATTACTTTTATGAAGTTTTTCTATTTTTTCTGCAACATTATTATCAACACTATTAGGGTCGTCCATATATTTTGCTATATCACTATATTTAACACCCATTTTATCTTCATCTGTTTGATTGGATAATCCATCACTTGGAACTCTATATAATACTTCATGTGGTACTTTTAATTCTTCACCAATTGCAATAACTTCTTCAACTGTTAAATCTGCTAAAACTGAAATATCATGTACTGAATCTCCACCTTTAGTAAAGTAACCAACATAAAGTTCACTCTTATTACTTGTTCCACCAACTATATATACTTTTCCTCTCAAACTAGAATAAAGTGCTGCTAAATAATATAATGTACTCATTCTAAGTCTAGGCTTAATATTTATATCACTATTTTTATATTGTTCATCTGTAAAACATCCAAGTTTTTCTATTTCTTTTTTATATGTATCAAATGTATTTGTTAAATCAACATTAATTAATTCAAATCCATAATAGTCTGCAACTACTTTTGCAAGATTTTTATCATCTTCTTTTGAATGGCATGGCATTGTAACACCAAGAACATTTTCTTTTCCTAAAGCTTCTGTAAACAAAGCAGCAACAACACCAGAATCTTTACCACCACTTATTCCAAGTACTACTCCTCCTAAATGACATTTATCATAATAGTCTCTAATAAATTTAACTATTTTATCTTTTTCTTTTTTTGCGTTAAACATGTTATCATCTCTTTCCAGGTATTTTTGCTTTTATTTTAGCAATTAACTTTTCCTTATCTTCTACATATTTTTCTGTTCCACTAACTTTATAGATATCTGGATTAATCTCTCTTCTTACTTCAGGATATAATCTAGACATTTCTCTATCGCAGTAAACAATTTTTTCTCTCATTGTAGGTTCTTTATATACTAATACTCCATTTAATACTATATCTTTTTGTAATTCTTCTAATTTAAAATTAGTAATAAGTCTATTTCTTCTTGAATCTGTTGGATCATATACAACTAATTCTTCTGCATCAATTATTTCATCTTTATCTGCCATAATATCACCCACAGCATAATTAGTTTCTTTATTATATGCTCTATATAATTTCTTATATCCAGGATTAATTATTTTTATGGCATCTTCACTTAGTTTTATTCTTGAATTCCACTTACCATCTTTTAATGTTGCAACTTCTTTATAAACACATCCAACAATACCATTTGGTCTAGAAATATTTTCTCCTGCACCAATTAATTGAAAATCTGATTTTTGATTTCTAAGTGATTCTAGTATTTGTCCAGTAAGTGAATTACTTATACAAATCTTTGCTTGTAGATATCCAGCAGAATCCATTAACTTTCTTGCTTCTTTTGTTAAGTATGCTAAGTCTCCTGAATCTATTCTTATTCCTATATTATCAAGTGGCATTCCATTTTCTTTCATATAATTGAATGTTCTAATTGCATTTGGTACACCACAACGTAATGTATCATATGTATCTACAAGAAGAATTGCATTATTTGGGAATCTATTAACGTATGCTTTAAATGCTTCAAATTCATCTTCTACAACATCATCATGTTCATCAAATGTTTCAACTTCTAAATGAGCAATAGTACCAGATGGTTTTTGAGGTGCTTTTAATGGTGATTCCCATTTTTTATTAATTCTTTGTTCAACAAATGGTTCCATTCCTATCATTCTTGCTGCAAATGCATTACTTGTAGAAGCACATCCTGCCATTATTGCATATATAGATGCATCTATTCCAGCTTCTGGTCCATCAGCTCTTCTTGCACCAAATTCCATAACAGGCATATGTTCAACAGGTGTTGCAGTATCAATTACCTCAATATCTTTAGGTACCGCTTCAATTATTCTTCTTGCACTAGTAGCATGTGATATAGCACCATTTAAAGTAGCTAGAAGGAATGTTTCCATAATATCTGCTTCTAATACTGATGCTCTAACAGTAACAATTGGTTCATTAGGAAAAATTGGGGTTCCATCAGGTATTGCTTTTATATCTCCCTTAAATTTAAAGTTCTTAAATATTTCTACACATTCATCAGATAAACCACACGCTTTTAAATATTCTTCATCTCCAGGTAGATCAAATCTTAAATTTTTAATATATTCAATTATTTTATCAAGTCCTGCCATAACGCAGTAGCCACCTTGGTTAGGAATCTTTCTAAAAAACACATCGAATACTACTTGCTTTTCTTGTTTTTTTGCCAATGTAAATGCATCATCCATTGTAAATTCATACCAGTCAACATAAAATGAGTAATTTCTTGGTAATCTTCTATAGTTTTCTTCTTCTGTATAAACTTTATCCATAATTATCTATTCCTTTCATATTTCTTAACTAATTTAATTCCAGCTTGCTCTATAAACTTATATGCCATATCATTCCATTCTTTTGCATTATGATTTGGAGCATCATAAGTTTCAACAGCATTTTGTGGAATTACTATACTAATATCTTTATTATGTTCATCAAAATAACATTGTAGAGGAATTGCTAAATTCATTACGCAAATATCAGTACAACATCCAACAATAACAACTTCTTCCAAATTTGGCATTTTTTCAATTTCAGTTAATAGCCCATCAGCCAAAAGTGCACTAGTAGAATTCTTTTCAATAACAATAGATTGATTTTCATAAGGTAATAACTCATCAACATTCTGAGCTTCAGGAGTATTAATTACACAATGAATTGGATATCTCTTAAACTCCCTTGCATTCATTGTATGAGTATCTTTTACTAAAGCTACCTGCCCTTCTGGATCTTCAATAAATAATTTGACAAGGTTTTCTACCTCAGGAACAATATGTTCGATATTTTGACTTGACATAGCACCAAATCGAAGGAATCCATTAACCATGTCTACTACAATTAGTAGTCTTTTTGTTTTTTCATAATCTCTTTCTTTCATATTTTTATCTTATTAACATTTTGTTAATAACTCCTTTCAATTACATTCTATGTTATTTTATTGTAAATGTCAATACTCTTTTTAACAAAATATTAAAAAGACATTTTATTTACAAATGTCTATAAAATAATTAAATAATTTTTTTGAATATTCATCTTCCAAATCTTCAGGATGCCATTGAATGCCCACGATAAATTTTTTATCAAGCATTTCTACAGATTCGATGTAATTATCATCGCTAAGAGATGTTATTACTAGTCTCTCATTTGGCAATATGTGATAGTTATGTCTACTTAATACCATAATTCTATCATTACCAATAATTGAATAAAGTTTACTTGTCTTATCTATTGTTACTTCGTGATAAGCTCCCTCTTCTCCATTATGCTCAATAAAACTATCATTTTTTTCATTCCAAATTGGTTCATTTTTATAATTACCAATTATCTGCATTCCTAAACATATTCCCAAAGTAGGAATATCCTTTTCTATAGCATAATCCAAAATAAACCTATCATATTTATTAGTCTTAAAACCGCCAGGGAATAATAAGCCATTACAATTATCAATTTGGTTAATTATTAATTCTTTTTCTTCTTCTGTTAAATCATCCTGATCTTGATATTTAGTAATAGTATAATCAATCACTTGAGTAGGCATAATACATGTTGCAAATCCCCCACTTTTAATAACTGCATTTCTATATTTCTCTTCAACAACTAATTTATGAGTATCACCTGGATACTCAACTCTTGCTACTATTCCTATCATTGGTCTCATATTATCACCTATAAAAATTATACAATAAAAGAGGTTTAAAATAAACCTCTATACATTAAATCTAAAATAGCAAATATCTCCATCCTGCATTAAATAATCTTTTCCTTCAAGACGAGTTTTACCTGCCTCTTTAACTTTTAATTCACTACCTAATTCATCTAAATCTGTATATGACATTACTTCTGCTTTAATGAATCCTTTTTCAAAATCTGTATGAATTATACCAGCACATTCTTTAGCATTCATGCCTTTCTTAAAAGTCCATGCTCTAACTTCATCAGGCCCACCTGTAAAATATGTAGCCAAACCTAATAAATCATATGTTGCTTTTATAAGTTGATCTAACCCACTTTCTTCAATACCTACAGACTCAAGCATTTCTTTTTTATCTTCATCTGATAAATCACTTAAATCAGCTTCCATCTTAGCACATACCTTAACTACTTTAGCATTTTCAGAAGAAGCATATTCTTTAACCTTTTTAACATAATCATTATCAGATGTTAATTCATCTTCTTTAACATTAGCTAAATAAATTATTGGTTTCATAGTAAGTAAACTAAAGTTTTTCAAATATACCATATCATCTTTAGAAAAATCTAATCTTCTTAAAGCTTTTCCACTTTCCAAAGCTTCTTTTGCTCTATTCAATACAGTTAATTCAGCAAGCGCTTCCTTATCTCTATTAGTCTCTGCTTTCTTTTTTATCTTGTCAATACGAGAATTAATTATCTCTAAATCTGACAAAGATAATTCCAAATTAATTACTTCAATATCATTTATAGGATCAATCTTACTATCAACATGAATAATATTACTATCTTCAAAGCATCTAACAACTTCTACAATAGCATCAACTTCTCTTATATGTGATAGAAATTTATTTCCTAATCCTTCTCCAACAGAAGCACCTTTAACAAGACCTGCAATATCAGTAAACTCATATGCTGTTGGTGTTGTTTTTGCTGGCTTATATATCTCAGTAAGTCTATCTAACCTATAATCTGGAACTATAACAACTCCAACATTAGGTTCAATAGTAGCAAACGGATAATTAGCTGCCAAAATATTTTGTTTTGTAATAGCATTAAATAAAGTAGATTTACCAACATTAGGTAATCCAACAATACCTGCCTTTAACATATTACCCCCTCCTTACAATATAGGTGATACGCCTGGTCCAATTGGAACTCCAATTATATATATTAATGATACTATCAGTATCCATGCAATACTAATAATTAAACAATATGGAGCTACAAACGAAAATGCCTTTCTAATACCAATTGGTTCCTCTTCTGTATTATACACGTTTAAGTATCCTAAATAAATAACAAAATATGCTAAGAAAGGAGAAAATCCTTTCATCATAGAATCAGCTGCTCTAAAAATAAATTGAGCAAATTGTGGTGAAACATTATTTTGCATTAATAAAGGAACTACAACAGGTGCAAACAATGCCCACTTTGATGCTTGCGTAGTAACAAACAAACCAGACAATGCCAACAATATTAATACAACAATAATAAGTGGCAAACCACCAAATGGTAAAGATCTAATAATATTAGAAATAAACGCAATTAGTACAGTACCAATATTTGTCTTCTTAAATATTGCTATAAACTGTGCAGCAAAGAAAATAAGTGCACATAAATATCCTAAATCTTTTAAATAATTTGATGATTTTTCAATCAAATCTCTATCATTCTTAGCAGTTTTAGCCCCTTTAGCATAAGCAACTCCAAGTACTAAAAATAATACTGAAATCATAAATGTAAATCCATCTTGGAAATATGAATTTTCACCAAACAATCTATTAATATATGCTTTCTCATTCATATCTAAGAACAAGCCACTTCCAGGTAAACCAGGAATTAACATATATACAAACAAAGCTAAAAATATAAGTAATGCAATTAAAGCATTTTTTAATCCTTTAGATTCCCTAACTTCTTCTTCTAATTTTCTTTGTTGTTCTGCTTCAACATCTTCAATTAATATTTCTTTTGTCTCTCCATGTTCTTCATCATTTTTATCTTCATTATTTAAATGATATCTTCCTATCCTTTTAGACAAAATATTTTCTACTATCATAGTTCCTACGATAGAAACAACTACCGAAGAGGCTATAATTGCAAATAAGTTTGACAACAAACTAACATGATATCCAGAATCAATAAGCTTTGCAGCTTTCTCTGTATATGAAACTAAACTTATTTCAGCACTTCCAGCAAATAATGTTACTCCATATCCAAAAGCAACTCCACAAAAGCTTGCAGTAATACCTAATAAAGGATTTCTACCATTAGCTAAAAAGATTAATGCCGAAAGTGGTATTAAAATAACATATCCAACTTCATTTATAATACTAGATATTGTTGCCACAAATATAATTATAAAAGTTAATAGTTTATTATTTATTTTAAGTGTACCTCTTTTAATTACAGCATCTATAAATCCACTTGCATGAGCTACAGATAAACCAATAAGTGCAATTATAAGAGTACTTAAAGGAGTAAATGATACAAAGTTACGAGCAGCATTACTAATCAAGTATTTAAAACCTTCAAAATTAAGTAAACCTTCTACTGCAACAGTTACATTCTCTAACTCATTAGAACTATTTATCTTAGAATAATTCGCTTGTACTTGAAAAAAAGATAATACTGAACTTAATATCATAACAAACAATATTAATACTATAAATGTTGAAATAGGATGCAATTTAATTTTCTTTAAATGTAATTTCTTTTTATTTAACATATAAACTCCTAATCAATTATCTTTTTAAATTTTTTATTAAACTCTATTCTAGGCATCATAACTAATCTTGAACAATTAGTGCATTTTAATTTCATATCAGCACCAACTCTCACTATTTCCCATCTATTAGTTCCACAAGGATGCCCTTTCTTCATCATAACAATTGTTCCAACTTCTATTTTTTTCTCATCCATAATAAATTACTCACTTATATTTAATATTTCTAAAATTCTTTTTAAATCATTAATATTTGCATAAGAAATATCAATTTTATTAGAGCTTATTTTAACTTTTGTACCTAACTTCTCACATAAATAGTTTTGAAGATATATTAATTCTTCATTAGGTTTTGTTTTAATCTTATGAGTCTTTTTTATTTCTTCATTTTTAGACATATCTTCTATGTCACGTACATTTAAATTTTCATTTATTATTCTATTAGCTAAGTTTATTATGTCTTCTCTATTATCCATTTTACTAAGAACCCTAGCATGACTCATTGATATTTTTTCTTCAATAATCATATCTTTTACTTCTTCAGGTAAATTTAATAAACCAAGCATATTAGTAATATGACTTCTACTTTTACCTAAACGATTAGCTAGTTCTTCTTGTGTAATATTCATAGCTTCTAACAAGTTTCTATAAGCCATTGCTTCTTCTATTGAATTTAGATTCTCTCTTTGTAAATTTTCAAGAAGTGCAATCTCCATCATTTGTTGATCACTAAATTCTCTAATTATAGCAGGTATTTTTTCTAATCCAGCTATCTTACAAGCTTTAACTCTTCTTTCTCCAGCAATTATTTCATAACCTTTTATTGCACTTTTCTTAACTATAATTGGTTGAAAAACTCCATGTTCTCTAATAGAGTCTGCTAGCTCTTGTAATTTAACTTCATCAAACACCTTTCTTGGCTGATATGGATTTGGCCTTAATTCATCAATTGGCAATTCAACAATTTCATCTACTGAAGATGAATCAAGTATCTTCTCTTCAATTTGATTAAAATTAATTTGTTCATTATTAAATAATTCTTCTAATCCTTTACCTAAAGCTCTTCTTTTTGATCCATTATTGTTGTCCATTTCTCTCAATCACTTCCTTTGCTAAATTTATATAAGCATCAGTTGCCCTACATCTAGGATCATATGCAATTATAGGTTTTCCATGTGAAGGACACTCTGCTAATCTTACAAGTCTTGGAATTATAGTATTATAAACTCTCTCCTTAAAATATTTTCTTATTTCTTCTACTACTTCAAATCCTAAATTTGCTCTTGAATCTAACATTGTTAAAAGTACGCCTTCTATTTCTAGTGTAGGATTTAAATTCTTTTGAGCCATCATTATTGTATTCAACAATTGCATTATTCCCTCTAATGCTAAAAACTCACATTGAACTGGTATAATAACCGAATTTGATGCAGTTAAAGCATTTATAGTAATAATACTTAAAGTTGGTGGACAATCTACAATTATATAATCATATTGATCCCTGATAGGATCTATCTTACTTTTTAATTGAGCACCTTTAACAAAATTAGGTTCTTCTTTAGATTTCTCAAAAAACTCTGCTTCTAAACCAGATAAATTAACAGTAGCAGCAAGCAAATCTAAACGTTTATAATCAGTATGAATAATAGCTTCTTCAATACTACATTTACCAATTAATACATCGTATATAGTTTTATCTATATCCCCTTTATTCATTCCTATACCAGTAGTGGAATTTCCTTGAGGATCTAAATCCAATAATAATACTTTCTTACCTAAATAAGCTAAAGATGCAGATAGATTAATACTAGTAGTTGTTTTACCAACTCCTCCTTTTTGATTAACTAACGAAATCATTTTTCCCATCTACATCACCTTCTTTATAACTCTTATATTATTTTATCAAAAATTACATTAATAATAAATGATTTTTAGAAAAAAAAGAAAGCCAAATGCTCTCTTATTATGCATCTTTTCCCAAAGTAATAGTTATCTTATAATCAGTAGCTCCATCTTGTTCTTCTAACAATACTTTATAACCATCAGCTTCTAAAGCCTGAACTGCACTTTTTATATTACTAACAGCCTTAGTAACATCCTTTTTATTTGAAACTGTAATACTTGAAGTATTAATTGAACTTGCCACATTTGCATTAGCATCTGCACTTGGTTTAGTTTCTACTGAATCTGGATTAAAGAACTCATCAAAACTATTTACCAAAACATTAGGTTTTACACCTCTTTTTTCTAATTCAGCTGAAACATTACTACTTCTTCTACCAACTACCACTGGTTCAGTAGGAGCTGTTGTTGCTGGAACATCATCTAAAGTTTCTACTTTTATTTCCTCTTTTGGAGTACTAATATTTTGAGGAGCAGTAGTTGCTACTTCTGTTGTAGCAGCCTGTCCTGCATTTGTAACAAAACTAAACTCAGATGTTTTCTGATCAGAATTAGATGAAAACAAATTAGAAACATCAGCTTTAGGTTCTTCTTTATTTTCTGTTAATGAAAAAGTACTTATTGGAACAGTTGTTGAAGGACTTGTCGTAGCACTATTATCATTTAATGGTGAAAAACTAAACGCTGAAGTAGTAGGAGTTGTTACCGGACTTGTTTCAGTTTCTTTCTTTGCTCTATTACGACCAAACAAACCTAAAGATACTTTTCCTGAAGAATTCTCTTCTTCTTTTAAATCAGCAGAATTGTCCTGAAGAGTCCAAGAACCATTTCCAAAGCTAGCTGCTTTTTGATCTTTTCCATCATTACTAGACCCTAATAATCCTTTTCCAGCATCTTCACTAGGTTTATTATTAGTGCCATCAAGATTTAAGTCAAAATTAAAACTCATATTATCACTACCAACCTTTTTATTTTCTTCTTTGCTCTCTTCACCTGTTTCTTCTGACAATTTACCAAATTTCATTTCTTTCGATTCACTAGGATCTTTTCCTTCTTTTAATTCCCTAATCTCTTTATCTAATTCTCTAACAGTCATTCTATCAGCTATAATTTTATCTAATAATTTTATTTGTAAATTCTTATCTTCAACATTTAATAAACTTCTTGCATGTCTTTCTGAAATTTTTTCTTTTAATAAAGCTTCTTGTATTTCATCTGGAAGAGCAAGTAATCTTAACTTGTTAGACACTGATGATTGCGTTTTTCCCATTGTAGCTGCCAACGCTTCCTGTGTCATTTTTCCATCTTCCAACTCTAATATTTTTTGATATGTTCTAGCTTCTTCTATTGGTGTTAAATCTTTTCTTTGTAAATTTTCTATCAAAGCAATTTTAGAACATTCTTTATCATCAAGATTTTTAACAATTGCAGGAATCTTAGTAAGTCCAGCCATAGTTGATGCTTTATATCTTCTCTCTCCAGCAATTATCTCATATTTATCTTCTACTTTTCTTACTATTATTGGTTGTATTACACCATGTTCTCTAATAGAAACAGCTAGTTCTTTTAAAGCTTGCTCATCAAACACTTCACGTGGTTGAAATCTATTAGGAATAATATCATCTAAATATAAAGAAACTACTTCACTATTATTGTCCATAGCCACACCCTCTTTTTATATTACTCTACTATATCATTATAAAAGAAAAAAGAAAAAAAAGGAAGAGATTTATCAAAAATAAAAAGAAAATAATAACTATTTTCTTTTATTTATAATCTTGTTTTATTACATCTATTCTTCTAGGATATTTATCTTTAGTAATACTAACTTTTTTTAAATTAATAATTGTCCTATTACTATCTTCTTTTGGCAATTTAAACTTGTTTATATTATCAACAACAAGTCCTAAATCTTTACTATGAATTAAGAACTGTTCTAATTCTTCTTCACAATTACCCTTCATAAAAACTAAATGTCCATCAACTTTTAATGCTCTTACCGAAATCTCTGAAATAACTCCTAAGTGTGCTACTGCTCTAGCTGTAATATAATCATATTTCTCTTCATTCAATCTTGAATAATCTTCCATTCTAACATGTTCAGCATCTATATCCTTCAAATCAAGATCTTTAATTATTTGATTCAAATAATTAACTCTTTTTTGTAACGAATCAATAAGTTTAACTTTAATATTAGGAAAAACTATCTTCAATACAATACCAGGAAATCCAGCTCCACTTCCTACATCACAAATAGAAATATCTTTACTAAAATCTATTTCTTTAACAAGTGTTAAACTATCATAAAAATGTTTTAAATAAACGTCTTCTAAATTAGTAATCGTTGTTAAATTAATCTTTTCATTCCACTCAATTAACAAGTTATAAAATTTATCAAGTTTAGACATTATATTATCATCAACTATAATTCCTAATTTTTCTAATTCTATTATAAACTCTTCTTTAATCATTATTATTCCTCTTCAAATATAAAAGTATCATTGAAATATCTGCTGGATTAACTCCACTTATTCTTAATGCTTGTCCAAGTGTTAATGGTTTTATATCGTTTAACTTTTGTATAGCTTCTTTAGCAAGATTAGGAATCAAAGAATAATCTAAATCTTCTCTTAATTTAATTTTTTCATATTCTAACATCTTTTCTGCTTCTTTATTAGCTTTTACAATATATCCTTCATATTTAATATTAATAACTACTTGTTCAATTACATCTTTTGAAAATTCTTCATCTAAATACTTTTTCACATGATCAAATTCAATTTCTGGTCTACGTAATAATTCATAAAGATTTATTGAATCATAAAGTGTAGCACTACCTAAACTTTCTAAATATTTATTAGTTTCTTCTTTAGGAGTTATTTTAGTACTCTTCAACAAATTATTTAAATATTCAATATCTTCTAATTTCTTTTTAAATTTTTGATATACATTAGAATCTAACAAACCAATTTCATTTCCATAATCCATTAGTCTAATATCAGCATTATCGTGTCTTAATAATAATCTATATTCTGCACGAGATGTAAGTAATCTATATGGATCAATTACTCCTTTTGTAACTAAATCATCAATTAATACTCCTATATATGCTTCATTTCTTTTTAATACTAATGGTGGCTTAGACTCTAACTTTCTAACTGCATTTATACCTGCAATTAATCCTTGACCAGCAGCTTCTTCATATCCACTTGTTCCATTAATTTGACCAGCCGTAAACAAGTTTTCTACTATCTTACTTTCTAAACTAGGTTTCAATTGTAAAGAATCTATAGCGTCATATTCTATTGCATATGCATATTTAACAATTTCCGCATGTTCTAATCCGGGAAGACTATGAACCATCTTTTCTTGGATATCATGTGGCATACTAGTAGAAAAGCCTTGAATATAAATATCATCATAGAATAAACTTTCAGGCTCTAAAAATATCTGATGTCTTTCCTTATCAGCAAACTTTACTATTTTATCTTCAATTGATGGACAATATCTAGGACCAACTCCTTCAACATATCCACCATACATACTTGATTTCTTTAAATTATCTTTAATTATTTTATGTGTTTCTGGAGTTGTATATATTAAATAACAAGGTATTTGTTCATTAGGATCATAATTTGGAACATTAGAAAATGAAAAATTATAAAGTTCTTCATCTCCAGGCTGAATAACAGCTTTCGAATAATCTATACTACTTTTCTTAATTCTAGGTGGTGTTCCTGTTTTTAATCTTTTTATATTAAAGCCAATTCTTTTTAATGCATCACTTAAATATAAAGATGGTTCCTCATCATGTGGCCCACTAGATATTTTCTTGTCTCCAAAAAGAACCATTCCTTTTAAATAAGTACCAGTAGTAATAACAACGGATTTACCAAATATTTTTTCTCCATCTCTTAAAATAATACCTTTAAATATATTATCTTCAACAATTAAATCTTCAACCATTGCCTCTTTTACTTCTAAGTTATCTTGATTTAATATAGTATTTTGCATCTCTTTTTGATAAGTTATTTTATCTGCTTGTGCTCTTAAAGCTCTTACTGCAGGTCCCTTCTTGGTATTCAACATTTTCATTTGCAAAAAGCTTTTATCAATGTTCTTAGCCATTTCTCCACCAAGTGCATCTATCTCTCTTACAATTATTCCTTTAGCAGGACCTCCAATAGAAGGATTACAAGGCATATCAGCAATATTTTTAATTTTACCAGTTACTAATAAAGTTTTCTTACCAAGTCGAGCACTAGCAAGACAAGCTTCACAACCAGCATGCCCTCCACCTATAACTATAACATCATACATAATATCACTTCCATAAATCTATTGTATTATACAACAATTAATAATTAAAAAAAAGAAAAACTATCAATAAATTGATAGTTAATTAACTAATTCTTCCACCTAATACTTCAGCAGACTGTCTTGCACTCAACTCAATGCGATTAGTATCATCATCTACACAGTTTTTTAATTTTGTTGAAATGTCATTAATAAGAGTTTTCAATGATTCAACTAAATTCTTAATAATATCTCTAAAAGCTGCCTGCTGAGAACCATTTGGATCAAATAACGATATATTCAATGGGGTTTCTTCAAGTGATTTAATAATGTCATTTTCAAGATGATTCAAGAACAAAGTTGTAATTTCTTCAACTTCTTTTTTATTCATTCCTACTATTCCATTATCAGATACTTCTTTTAAAATATGATTAGAAATTGTAACATGTTCTTCTGCTCCTGTATCTTCAAAATCATTTATTGTTTCAATACCATGTGCTGCTGCTACTTTATTGTATGCATCTTGCGCAGAATCACATATTTTCCAATAAGCATTACAAATATCTATGTAACAATTTACTAACTCAGGAAAAATATCCATTGAAAAAGAAACAGCTTGCGGAGAAAACCATATTTTATTTAAAATCATATAATATGAATTAACACTATTCTCTAAATCCATTACTATACTTAATCCATGACATAGTACGTCATTTATTTGTTTTTTTGCTTCTACAGGATTTAACCCAGTTATACCTTCCATAATCCAATCCTCCTATACTAATAATACATTCATTATGATTAGAAGTAAATAAAAAAGAAAAAGATTTACTTCTTTTTCTCTTTAGCAACTGTCAACATTAATTTTATTCTATTAACTTGATTAGTGTGACTAGCACCAGGGTCATAATCAATAGCAACAATATTACTATCTGGATATAATTTTCTAATCTTTTTAATAACAGCTTTAGCTACAATATGATTAGGAAGACACGCAAATGGCTGAACTGAAACAATATTATTAATTCCCTCTTTTATTAATTCAACCATCTCTCCTGTTAAAAACCATCCTTCTCCAGTTTGATTTCCAACAGATAATATTCCTTCAACGTTTTTAGATAATTTATAAATATTAACACTTTTTCTATATCGTGTATTCTTCATTGCTTTATTTATAGGTTTTTCATACATATCAAGTATGCTTAATACTTTTCTACATCCATACGCATAAATTGAACTACTCTTTAATAATTTTTCTTGAGCAACTCCATCATATGCACAATATTTAATAAATCCCATAAGTTCTGGAGCACATACTTCTGCTCCCTCGCTTTCAAGTTTCTCAACCAAATGATCATTTCCAAATACATGATACTTAATTAATATTTCTCCAACAATTCCTACTTTAGGTCTATCAACAATTTTAACAGGTATTTTTTTAAACTCTTCAACTATTTTCTTAACATTTCTTCTATATTTAATAATACTTCCACTATAAACAGAATCATAGCAAATCTTATTCCATTTATCATATAAAGCCTGAGCTTCACCTTTATTAACCTCATAAGGTCTAGTTGCATATAATAGTTTCATTAATAAATCTCCATATGCAACTGCTTGTAACAACTTATTTAACATAGGTAAAGTCAAATGAAATGCTTGTTGTTTTTCCATTCCACTTAAATTAAATGACATAATAGAAGTTTTATCAAGCCCAGCATCATGAAGTGCTTTCCTAATTAATCCAATATAATTAGTAGCACGACATCCACCACCTGTTTGAGTAATTATTACACTTGTATTATCTAAATCATATTTACCACTTAATAGAGCCTCAACAAGCTGTCCTGTTACAATAATAGCTGGATAACAAGCATCATTATTAACATACTTTAGTCCTGTCTCTACAGTGTTCTCTGTTGTTTCTCTTAAATAAATAGCTTTATATCCACTAGCTCTTAAAGCAGCTTCTAACAAAGGCATATGAAAAGGTGCCATATCAGGGAACAGTAAGTTATGCTCTTTATCACTCTTCTTAAAATATGGTTTTTCATACACATATGGTTCATATTTCTTTGCTTCTTGTCTTTTATTCATAGATGCAATTAAAGATCTAATTCTTATCTTAGCTGCACCAAGATTATTAATTTCATCTATTTTAATAGTTGTATATAACTTATTATTAAATCTTAAAATCTCTTCAGCTTGATCTGTTACAATCGCATCCAAACCACACCCAAAAGAATTCAAATTAACTAATTCAATATTATCATATTGTGATACAACATCTGCTGCATGGAATACTCTTGCATGATATTCCCATTGATTAACAACACGTAAATTTGATTCCATTTTACTTAAATGACAAATAGAATCTTCTGATAAAACTGCAAGCCCCAAAGAATTTATCATTGTATCTATACCATGATTAACTTCTTTATCTAAATGATATGGTCTTCCGGCTAAAACAATTGCTTTTTCATCATGGGCCTTAATATATTTTAAGAACTCTTCTCCCTTTTTTCTAACTTCATCTTTAAATTTTTCTTGCTCTAAAAATCCTAAATGAATAGCATTCTTTAATTCTTTCTTAGTAAATTTATATTCTTTAAATTCAGGTAAACTACTAAATATTTTTACCAACTTTTTCTCATCTATAGTTAAAAATGGATTTAAAAATTTAATATTTTCTTTTTCTAAATCTTCCATATTTAACTTAATTGCCTCACCATAACTTTGTACAATAGGACAATTATAATGATTATCAGTATTTTTAAATTCTTCTTTTTCAAATACAACACATGGATAAAAAATAGTCTTAATTCCTTTATCTATTAAATTTTTTATATGACCATGTACTAACTTTGCAGGATAACAAACTGATTCACTAGGTATAGACTCTATACCACTTTCATATATTTTTCTATTTGAATGATCTGAAATAATAACTTTAAAACCAAGATTTGTAAAAATAGTAAACCATAAAGGATAGTTTTCATACATGTTAAGAACTCTAGGAATTCCTAGCTCTCCTCTTGGTGCATCTTCTATTGGAGTATAATTAAACAATCTATCATACTTCCAAGAATACATATTAGGAAGCATTGTTGAACTTCCATTATTACCACTACCACGTTCACATCTATTTCCAGAAATAAATGCTTTTTTATTAAACATGTTTATAGTAAGTGCGCAATGATTTTCACATCCCTTACATCTACTATATTTTGTTTTTATCTCCATTTTTTCAATTTCTTCTTTAGATAAAATTGAACTCTTAATATCTTGATCACTATATTTTTGATAATTATTAAGCGCTATTAAAGCTACTCCGTAAGCTCCCATTAAACCAGCAACATCTGGTCTAATAACTTCTTTACCAGTAATATTCTCAAATGCTTTAAGTACTGCATCATTTAAGAATGTTCCACCTTGTACTACTATCTTTTCTCCTAAAGAATCCATATCACGAATTTTCATTACTTTTTGAATAGCATTTCTAATAACTGAATAAGAAAGCCCAGCAAAAATATCCCCAAGTGGTCTTCCTTCTTTTTGTGTCTGCTTAATCTTACTATTCATAAATACTGTACAACGACTTCCTAAATCAATTGGAGCCTTACTTTTAACAGCGTACTCTACAAACTCATGAACACTAATTCCCAAACTTTTAGCAAGTGTCTCTATAAAAGAACCACATCCACTAGAACAAGCCTCATTCAACATAATAGAATTAACTGCACCATCTTTAATCTTGATATATTTCATATCTTGACCACCAATATCAATAATACTTTCTACCCCAGGTAAAAAATGATTTGCAGCTTCAAAATGAGCCATTGTTTCTATTTCACTAATATCTAAATTAAATGCCGTTTTAATAAGCATTTCCCCATATCCAGTTGAACCACTTTGTCTAATAACTATATTATTAGGAAGTTTACTATACAAATCGAGAATCATCTCTTTAACAGTATCAACAGGTGTTCCATTATTACTTTTATAATTTTGATATAACAAATTACCTTCATTATCTATAGCAACAACTTTGCATGTAGTACTTCCAGCATCTATACCTATAAAAACATCTCCTACATAAGAACTCAACTCTTTTACTTTTACTGATGCTTTTTTATGTCTTTTTAAAAACTTTTCATAATCTTTATCATCTTTAAATAAAACAGGCAAATTATTAGATTCACTTTCCGTAAAAGAACTAAGTTTCTTTTTTAAATTTTTTAATTCTGTTAGATCAATTACTTTCTTTTCCTCTTTATCTAAAGCAGCACCTATAGCTACAAATAAATTAGCATCTTCTGGAACTATTATTTCATTATCTTTTAAATCCAAAGTTTTAATAAATCTTTCTCTTAACATTGATAAATAATTAAGAGGTCCACCCAAAAAGATTACATTTCCTTTAATTGGTTTACCACATGCTAAACCACTTATAGTTTGATTTACTACAGCTTGCATGATAGATAGTGCTATATCTTCTTTTTTTGCACCTTCATTTAATAAAGGCTGTACATCTGTTTTTGCAAAAACGCCACATCTAGATGCAATCGGATAAATAGTCTCTCCATGTTTAGCAAGTTCATTTAATCCCTCTGTAGTAGTATTTAGAAGAACAGCCATTTGGTCTAAAAATGATCCAGTACCTCCAGCACAAGAGCCATTCATTCTTTGCTCAATAGTTTGATCAAAATATATTATTTTGGCATCTTCCCCACCAAGCTCTATACACACATCTGCTTCTTTAGCATACTCATATATTGCATCTTTACATGCAATAACTTCTTGCACAAAATTTACATGCAAAAACTTAGCAAGTGCTAAAGCGCCACTTCCAGTCATAGTTATAGTAAATTTATTTTTAGGAAATTTATTTATAATCTCATCAAGAAGACTATCCATAGTCTTTTTAGTATCAGAAAAATGTCTTCTATATTCTTTATAAAGTAATTTCTTCTTGTTATTAATAACTACTGCTTTAACGGTAGTTGATCCTACGTCTAAGCCTATATTTAATACTTCCATAAACTACCACCATGAATATAATAGTAACACTAAATAAAACTTAAATCAAATAAAGAGAGAAAAAAAGAACGTTTTTTACGTCCTTTAATATAATAATTTATAATATTCAAAAATATCTTTAATAAAATATTTATCTATCTTCTTTTTATCAATTTTATTATCTACTTCGTCTAAAAAAGCTTTTTCAATATAACCTAATAATCTTTCACTAACAAACAATAATATAAAAAAGATTATTAATAAACCAATTATTACTATTGAAAATAGTTGAAAATATATAAAAAGATATAATACTACTCCCAACCCTTCATGAGGTAAAGATATAACAAAAGGATAAGCAACTAAAATAGCTATTATTATTAAAAAGTCTTTAACAAAACTTTTAGTTACATTATATCTATGAAATAAAGTAAGATTCTTTGAAATAAATTTCTTTATATCATTTGATTTTAATATATAACTCTCATCTTCATAAAATGTTGCATCATCAAATATATCTTTATCAGTATAATCACATTCAATATTTTTTGTTGATAAAAAAGAGAGAAAGTAATCATCAGAATAGTAAGATTTTTGTTCCTTATTCTTTAATTTGAAAAATTTTATATAGGAAATAACACTTAATACAATACTAGCAATAACTAATAACATAACAAAATTATTTTCAATATACGTTTTATAATCTTCAAATTCTTTTATACGTAAAGAAGGAAATAAAGAAGTTATAAGTGCTAAAACAATTATTAAAGTAAATATAACAATAAAAATCACAACATTACTATTTTTATTACATTTTTTATAATAATGTATTCTATCAGTAAGATTCATATTTGACCATTTTCTTAAACTTTTCATACATTAGTCTCCATTTAATATACTATCCTACTTAAATATATCATTATGATTATACTTAACACAATAAAAAAGAAAGTATTTCTACTTTCCTAGACAAAATTGACTAAATAATTGATCAATTAATTCATCACTATAATTTTCTCCTAATATTTCACCCAAAATGGTCCATATTCTCTTTATATCAATTGCAACCATATCTACAGGAACATTGTTTTTAATACCATTTTCTACATCTTCTAAAATAGGTAAACATTCTTTTGCAAGTGTAATTTGTCTAATATTAGTAAAAATATCCATATTAGATGATTCTATTTCTTCTAGATTAAATAACTCTATTATTTTTTGTTTTAAAGATTCAATACCATCCATTGAAACTGTATCAGTATAAATAATATTATTCAAATTATATTTTTTAATATCCAATTTAGTAGTTAAATCTTTTTTATTAATTACTGTTATATAAACTTTATCTTTTACTTTTTCAATTAATTCTTTATCATCTTTTGTTAATTCTTCATTATTATTAAGTACAAGTATAACTAAATCTGATTTTTCAATTTGTTCAATACTCTTCTCTACTCCTACTTGCTCTACAACATCGTTTGTATTTCTAATTCCAGCAGTATCAACAAAATTAAGCGCTATACCATTTAATGTTATTGTACCTTCTACTATATCTCTTGTTGTACCAGCAACATCTGTTACAATTGCTTTATTCTCACCAATCAATTTATTAAGAATACTACTTTTTCCAACATTAGGACGACCAACTATTGCAATATTAATACCCTCTTTAATTATCTTTCTTGTTTCACTTTCATGAATAATATCATTTAAAGATTTCTTCATATTACTAACTCTATCTTTAATATTATCAATAGTTACAACTTCAATGTCTTCATATTCTGGATAATCGATATTAACTTCAACATTTGCAAGTAATTCTAACAATTCTTGTCTAAACTTTTTAATTATTCCAGTTAATCTTCCTTCTAATTGATTAATTGCTTGTACTCTAGCCATCTCTGTTTTTGAATTAACAATGTCCATTACAGCTTCTGCTTTAACTAAATCTATTCTTCCATTTAAAAAAGCTCTTTTTGTAAATTCACCAGGCTCTGCAAGTCTAGCACCATTTAAAATCATTAACTCAAGTACCTTATTTGTTGCAGCTATACCGCCATGACAATTTATTTCAACTATATCTTCTCTTGTATATGTTTTTGGAGCTTTCATTACAGATACTAACACTTGATCTATAACTGTGTCTTTATCTACTATATACCCAAAATTAATTGTATGACTATCAACTTTAGATAAATCTTTTCCTTTAAAACATTTCTTTACTAAATCAATTGATCCTTCTCCAGATAGCCTAACAATAGATATTGCACCTTTTCCAAGAGCAGTCGAAATAGCAACAATAACATCATTCATAATAACACTTCCAATACGCTACATTATAACATAAAATTAAAAAAATATAGATATAAACTATATTTTTATTCATAAATACTATTCCTATTCTTTATTTGAATCAGTATTATCCAATTCTTTAGAATTATTTAATGTTTCATTTAAGAAAGGATTATCATTACTTTTTATTTCTTTTATAATACTTTTACCTACTGCTATATAATGAAAAACTGAACCTATTATAAAAAATAACACAGCAATAATAAATCCAATAAAAGGCATTTTAAGGAAAGTTTCTACTCCCTCTACTTCTATTTCTGAAAACTCATCTTTCCAAAAAATAAACATAGCAACAACAATTAATACACCAACAACAAATGAAATATCACTAATAATTCTTAATTTTTTTATTTTTGGATCAGTGTAAAAAGTAGAATTTCTTTCAATATTAAATAATTTCATATATCCTCCTATTTAACAAATATCAAAAATAATACTAGTAGTAAAACAGCAAGTCCTGCAAAGGCAATTATTCTTCCAAACATTCTATGAGATTCATATTTACCCTTTTTATATAATTCTTCAACTAAAGGCATATTTTCAGGTAAATAAGATGGATTAATATGATTTCTTATATTATCTACAAACTCTTGACTGTATTTCTCTTTTAAATCAATTAAAGATGTTCTTTGATTTTGTAATTCTTCTTCACCAGTTTTTTTCATCCATACAACAGTTAAAATACATGCTAAATTGAAATATTCATCATTTTCCACGTAGATATCATACTTCTTTAAATCTCTATTTGAAGACATTCCTTTATGTCTATCTACTATTATTTCAGCAACTATTTTCTCGTTATTTTCATAAACAACCCATGAAGCGTTTTCTTGCATTTTTGATGGCGGATTATAAATAACATAATCCCTTCCTTTATAATTTAACTCTAATACATTATAACTTTGAGTTGGATTACCATTATCAACAAAATAATTCTCAAAAGTACCAATTAAATTATCATTACTATCATATATTTTTGGCAATAAAACTGTTTCAAATGCTGATAATGCTGACTTTTTCTTAAATGCATTAACTAATACTGTAGCGGCATCTTTTATTTCTGAAATTGTATCGTTAGGTTGATAAAACTTAACTACTTCTGTTACTTCAGGAAAAGAAACAGAAATATCTAGTGTATGTTTTTGCCTTACTCCTTTTATTTCACATGCCCTATTATTTTCTGATACAATAACAGCCTCAAATGGCCTTAATTGTCTTGTTTCAGAAACATTGATTCCATTAACACCATCAGTTGTAGTTATTGTTTCCTCATGTTTTAAAGTAATATATTTTCCTATTTTCATTACATTCCCACTCTCTCAACACTATTATATCATTACATATTAAAATATTATTATTTTAAATTCATTTTCAATTTTACTTTACAAAAAAAAGGACATAAGTCCTTAATCATTTCTTACCTTAATGACAACACATCTATTAGGTTCTTCTCCTGTACTTTCTGTATATACATATCTGTCATCATTTAAAATATTATGAATTATTCTTCTTTCATATGAATTCATTGGATCTAATTTAACTTCAATCTTACTTTTAGCAACTTCTCTAGCTACTCTTTTTGCCATTCTTTCAAGATTTTTTTGTTGTTTTACTTTATATTCTCCAACATCTAAATTAAATTTATAAAATGCTCCAATTTCATTTTGTACTAATTGCTTAATAACAACGCTTAAAGCACTCATATTCTTACCATTTCTACCAATAAGCAAATTATTATTATCACTATAAATAGTAAGATTCAAGATATCATCTCTTATTTTAGATTCAATCTTAGCATCAAATCCCATATCTGTTACTATCTTAAGAACGCTTTCTTTAATAAAATCATTAATATCAGATTTTTTTGTAACAGTTACTTCATATTTCTTTCCTTTGAATAGTCCACCCTTTTGTTCTTCTGTTTCATACAAGATATCTTTTTTTTCAACAGATAACTCTTTTAAAGCTTCTTCCAAAGCTTCTTCTTCTGTTTTACCAGAAAATACATATTTTTCCATTTTATACCTTCTCTTTCTTTCTCTTAACAATCAAGTTCTGAACTACTGTGAACAAGTTTGTTGTAATCCAATAAATATTTAATGCTGATGTCATGAAAAATGATGTAAATAATATCATAAAGAACATAACTCTAGTCATTACCTTCATTTGCTGATTATCTGGATTTGAAGCTGAATTCAACTTCAAAGAGTAGAACGTTGAAACTCCAACTAGTATAGATAATAATATATATAAGAAGTTTCCATTGCTAATACCTGTCATTGGAGTCGTACCAAGTTGCCATAATAAAGTTTCTTCAAAAATAGCTGGTACTCTATTTATAGCTTCCAAGAATCCAATAAACAAAGGTATCTGAATAAATGCAAATAAGCATCCAGCAAATGGACTAATATTATATTCCTTATATATAGCCATCATTTCTTGAGTTTTCATTGTCATAGATTGTTGATCATTCTTTCCAGCGTACTTCTTTTCTAGTTTATCTAATTTTGGTTTAGCTTCTTTCATAAGTTCAGATTGAATAGCAGTTTTTCTTGTTAATGGGAATGCTATTAATCTAATCAACAAACTAGTAATAATAAGTCCTATTCCATAATTACTTAATAAATTACCAAATTGAATAATAACCCATGCTAATGGTTTAACAATAACTGAAGCCCAAAGCCCCTCATATCCACCATCACCAATTCCAAAATTTTTACATAATGGCAATTCATCAAATTCTTTTTTCTCTTCTTCATTTAAATTGTTTAAATATAATTCTAATGTTTCTTCATCTTTAGAATCAGGCTTACATAATATATTTTTTGTTAATGTCTGCCCTGTTGTTGGATTTTTAACTGGTTTATTCTCAGAATCTTTTAATTGAGTAGTACATCCTGTAACTAATAAAACAGACAATAATATTACTATCAGTTTTTTATAATTATTCTTTTTCATCTATTTCTCCTTACATTTTTCATTAATTATTTCCATAAGATTTAAAAAATTTTTATTATTAGATTCAAAATCCAATGATACATAACCATTCCTAATTATTATAATATAATCAAAATCATTTTGGTAGTATTTTTTATTCTTATCAATAATAAAACGTAACTGTCTTTTAAACTTGTTCCTATGAACAGCATTACCTAACTTTTTACTAACAGAAATTCCGAAACGATAATTCCCTACTCCATTATCCTTATTATAATATATAACAAAACTTTGATTCTTCACAAAAGCACAATTATGGATAATATTAGAAAACTCTAGACTCTTTTTTACTGTATGTCTTTTATCCATTTAATCACCCCAATAAATCATTCTAAATAAATAATAATAGTATCAAAACAAAAAAGCCACTGATTACAGTGGAATTTTAAACTAACTTTTTACGTCCTTTACTTCTTCTCTTATTTAAAACATTAGTCTTTTTACGAGCAAAGAAACCATGCTTTTTAGCCTTTTTTCTATTATTTGGTTGATAAGTTCTCTTCACAATTCCACCTCCAAACTAAAATCGAGATTATTATAATAAGCAATCTCATAAATGTCAATTAAAATAATATCATTAAAATTCAAACTAATCAACAATTTCTTTAAATTATTAACAACTTATCAACAATAAACTGTGCAAAATTAAAAAAGTTATCAACATAATTAACAACCTTGTTTATAAGTTAAACACAATATGTGATTTAAAATTTGTGGAAAATGTGGATAAATCATATATTTCTTTAAATTATTACATTTATGTTATGGAAAACTTTGTTAATTATTTGTTGATATTTTTTTTTAGATATTTTCTCTTTTCTTTTTTCAACATTTAGTCTACAATAATTCTTGTAATCAGTCAGGGGGATTGATAAAGATGAAAGACAATTCAATCTTATGGTCACGAATTCTAGAAAAAATACAGACCGAAATCAATTCCTTGTCATACAGAACTTGGTTTGAAGAAACACAATTATATGATTTATCTAACGGAGTTGCTAAGATTTTAGTTCCATATGCACTACACAAAGATCATTTAGCAACAAATTATAAGAAAATGATAACAAATTGTTTCATTGAGGAAACAGGACAAACAGTTGAACTTGAATTTCTTATAGAAGAAGATATTCAAGAAGAAATTGAAGAAGAGAAAGAAATATTAGAAGAAAATACTAAAATAGAAGATGTATATAAACAAGCAGAAAAAGAACAATTTGAATCTCACTTAAATAAAAAATATACTTTTGATAATTTTGTAGTCGGTAATAGTAATAAATTTGCACACGCTGCAGCATTAGCAGTAGCAGAGAATCCAGGTGTTATGTATAATCCTTTATTTATATATGGAAATAGTGGGCTAGGGAAGACACACTTGATGCACGCTATTGGAAATTATATTGAACAACATAGTAATAAAAGAGTTTTATATATAACAAGTGAAACATTTTCAAATGAATTTATTGATATTACAAGAAAAAAAGATAATAAAAATGATTTTGATAATATTGATATATTTAAGAAAAAATACAGAGAAATAGATGTTTTAATAGTAGATGATATTCAATTTTTGGCAAATCGAAAAGAATCACAAAAAGAGTTTTTCCATACTTTTAACAATTTATATGGAGATAGTAAACAAATAATCATTTCATCTGATAGATCACCGAATGACTTAAAAATATTGGAAGAAAGATTACAAACAAGATTTAATTGGGGATTACCAGTTAACATTTATCCTCCTGATTTTGACTTAAAGGTAGCGATATTAAAAAGAAGGATAGCAGCTGAAGCAATAAATAAAGAAGTTCCTGATAATGTAATTGAATATATGGCATCTAATATAGGAACAGATATAAGAAATCTTGAGGGAAGTTTAAATCGACTATTTGCATATTCATTAATGATGGGATCTGAAATAACACTTGACCTTGCTATTGATGCACTAAAAGATTATATAAAAGCAGGATATAGTGAAAAAAATGATGTTGGACGAATACAGAAAATAGTATCAGATTATTTTAATATATCTATTGAAGATCTTAAATCAAAAAAAAGAAATGCAGATATAGCATTTCCAAGACAAATAGCAATGTATCTATGTAGAAAACATACAGATGAATCATTCCCTAAGATAGGAATTGAATTTGGAGGTAAAGATCACTCGACAGTAATGCATTCTTGTGAAAAAATAGAGCAGGAAATAAAAAACAACAAAAGTTTAGCTGAAGAAATAGATAAATTAGAAAAAGATCTTCATAATTAACATGTTATCAACAAACTTGTTAATAAATTATTGAATAAAAATAGTACAAATAAAGGACATAATAAGTTATTAACAATGTCCACTCTAAAAATAATAATAAAATAAAAAAAAGAAAGAGGTAATAATATGAAATTAAAAATTAAAAAAGATTTGTTATTAGAAAATCTAAATAAAGTATCAAAAGCAATATCTACAAAAAATCTTATACCAACATTAGCAGGAATTAAATTTGACTTAACAAAAGAAGGATTAACTTTAACAGCATCTAATAATGATATAACAATTCAAAAATTTATAAAAATTGAAAAAGAGAACATGATTGTGGATAAAGAAGGAGTTGTTATTCTTCAAGGAAAAGATATAGTTGATATAGTAAGAGTTATACCAGAGGAAGAATTTAATATTGAAGTATTTGATGATGCTAAAGTATTAATTTATACAGATGATGAAAAAATAAAATATGATTTAAATGTAATAAATAAGAATGATTATCCTAATGTTAGTCTTGAAAAAAGCGAGAACTTTGTAACAATAACAGCAAGTGATTTATTAGATATAGTAAAAGAAACAGCTTTTGCAACATCAAATGATGAGTCAAGACCAGTATTAACAGGAATTAGTTTTAAGATTAATGGAGATTTATTAGAGTGTGTAGCAACAGACTCTTATAGATTAGCTAAAAAGAACTTAAGGTTAAATAAACCATTAGAAGAAAATTATAATATTATCATACCAGGAAAAAATATAATTGAATTTTCTAGAATAATAGAGAATAATGATTCAGAAGTTAAATTACATATCTTCAATAATAAAATTTTATTTGAATATGAAGATCTATTATTTCAATCAAGATTAATAAGTGGAAATTATCCACCAACAGCTAAATCTATTCCTGAAGAATTTTCATTAACTATAAAAGCAAATTTATCACAATTATATAATGTAATAGAGCAGGCGAGTATATTAACAACAGATAAAGAGAAAAATATCGTATCTTTATCAACAAAAGATGATTTGTTAGTAGTTAAATCTGTATCAAACGAAAAAGGTAAAGCTGAAATGAAGATGAATGTAACAAAAGATTCAAAAGAAGATATAACAATAGCTTTTAGTGCTAAATATATGATGGAAGCTTTAAATGCATTAAATACAGAAGAAATTGAAATGTCTTTTGTAGGAGAAGTAAAACCAATTGTAATTAAAAATACAAAAGATGATGGATTATTACAATTAGTAGTTCCTATAAGAACTTATTAATAATCGACATATTTCGACAAAATTCGACAAAACAAAATGATATTATATCTCTCGTTCAAAGGGGGATATATATGAACGAATATGAAATTAATGATGAAACATATGCTGTAATATCAAAAAGATTTGGTAAAACAAAAATAATAGAGAAAGATAATGAGTATCAAATAGAAAAAGACGCATATAAAATAATGGATGATGGTTGCAAATACTATGGAAGTAGCTATAAAGGAAGATTAGAAGCCGCTAAAGAAATACTAGAATGTAGTTATAAACTACCAATATTAGTAGAGGAGAGTAGTGCACTAATATTTTTTCCGATTAAGTCATCTTTATTAGATGATTGTTGTTGGATAAATCTTAACAGTATAAAATTTATAGAAAAAGTAGATAATAAGACAAAAATAACATTTAAAAATAACAAAGAAGAGCTATTTGATATATCAAAATTATCTCTAGAGAACCAAATATATAGATCATCAAGATTAGAATCAGTAATTATTAAGAGAATTCACTCAAAAAAAAGGGATTAATTCCCTTTTTTCTTTGTTTTAAGTCTCATTTTGTGATATAATGTTATTGTGTGTATAGGTATACCAAAATGGGTTAAGGTGAGAATATGAGCGTTTTTTACAAAAAAGATGATAATTAAGAAAATTAATTTAGTAAATTTTAGAAATCTAAAAAAAGAACAAATTTCTTTTGATAGAAAAGTGAACATTTTTATAGGAGATAACGCTCAAGGGAAAACTAATATATTAGAAAGTGTTTATTTTTTAGCATTAACTAAGTCTTATCGGACTAATGATATTAATTTAATCAACAAAGATGTTAATTTTACTAAAGTTAAAGGTGAAATTAAAGATAATAGTATATCAAAGACTTTATCTGTTGAAATAATTGATAATCAAAAAAAAGTAAGACTTAACAATAATGAAATAGATAAAATATCTGATTATATAACAAACTTAAATGTGATTTTGGTATCACCAGAAGATATAAATATTCTTCAAGGAACACCTGCAGAACGACGAAATTTTTTAAATATTGAATTAAGTCAATTATCTAAAAACTATATAAAAAAATACAATGAATTTAACAAAATATTAAAAATAAGAAACAATTATCTTAAAATGCTTTCAAATACATCAATATCTGATAAAAGATATTTAGATAGTTTGACTGAAAACTTAATTGAACGAGAGATAGATATTTATCAAGAAAGAAATAAATTCATTAATTTAATAAATAATAGTGTAGGAAAAATATATGAAGATATTATGGGTATAAAAGAATTTAAAATAATATATGAACCAAATATTGAATTAGATAATTATGAAACGGAGTATTTAAAAAGCACATTAGAAAAGAAATATAACAATTCATTAAAGAAAGAAATAGAAAATGGAATGACATTATATGGTCCACATAGAGATGATCTTATTTTTTTAATAGGAAATGATGATATAAAATTATATGGATCACAAGGACAACAAAAAGTAGCTATTATAGCATTAAAATTATCTGAAATATCTATTTTTAAGGATTTTACTGGAACTAATCCTATAATATTATTAGACGATATTTTTAGTGAATTAGATATTAAAACAAGAAATAAACTTATTAATTATATACCAGAAGATGTACAAATAATTGTCACAACTAATGATACAAAAGGTATAAGTAAAAAATTCATAGATTCTGCAAAAATATTTAAAGTAATAAATGGAAGAACAATTGAAAAAGGTGGGAAATAACAATGGAAAATGAAACAGTAAGTAATGAAAATTATGATTCCTCTTCAATACAAGTATTGGAAGGATTAGAAGCAGTTAGAAAAAGACCAGGAATGTATATTGGTACAACTGATGTTAAAGGTCTACACCATTTAGTATGGGAAATTGTAGATAATTCAATAGACGAAGCATTAGCAGGATTTTGTCACAATATTGAAGTAGTTATTAATAAAGATAATTCAATAACTGTAAAAGATGATGGACGTGGAATACCTGTAGATATTCACCCAAAAACAAAAAAATCAACAGTAGAAACTGTATATACAGTATTACATGCTGGAGGAAAATTTGGTGGAGGAGGATATAAAGTATCTGGAGGACTTCACGGAGTAGGAGCAAGTGTAGTTAACGCTTTATCAAAATGGTTAGAAGTAAAAGTATATAAAAATGGAAAAGTATATTTTATAAGATTTGAAAATGGTGGACATACACTTGAACCTTTAAAAGTAATAGGAGATTGTGAAGAAAATAGAACTGGTACAACTGTAACATTTAAACCAGATTCAGATATATTTGATTCAGATATATATGACTATAATACTTTGATGGTTAGAATAAGAGAATTAGCATTCTTAAATAAAGGACTATCAATTAATCTAAGAGATGATAGAGATGACGAAGATACTACTGGTGAAACATTTATGTATGAAGGTGGTATCAGTGAATATGTTAAATTTATAAATGCAGAAAAGACACCAGTACATGAAGATATAATTCATCTTGAAGGAGAAGAAGATGGTGTATTCTTTGAAGTTGCTATGCAATATAACACAGGGTATAACGAAAATATTTATTCATTTGTAAATAATATTAATACTCATGATGGTGGAACTCATGAAGAAGGAGTAAGACGTGCTCTTACAAGAGTTATTAATAATTATGCAAAGAAAAATAATATATTAAAGGATAAAGATGAACCACTTACAGGAGATGATGTTAAAGAAGGTTTAACAATGATTATTTCTTGTAAGCATCCAA
>JAEEGL013435552.1_pt1 | contig 39765 bp, 25 predicted proteins | sample 9134231 | NCBI WGS metagenome assembly JAEEGL01 (sample SAMN16246548, study PRJNA631951) | gut metagenome | biome: gut microbiome; feature: rumen; material: fiber-attached | host: Bos | place: Iran: Karaj | collected 2018-10
CCTCTCTGAACCGTATCGAGGGCAACACGTTCTACGACTGCAAAAGCCTTCAGTCCATCGTCATCCCCGCCGCTGTGGATTCGATCGGCGGCTCGGCGTTCTACAACTGCAACAGCCTGGTGAAACTGACGATTGCCGACAGCGACCGGGAACTGAAGCTGGACGGTTCGTTGGGCAATCAGTGGGGCATGTTCGACACCTATTATAATCACCTCAATTCGCTTGAAGAGGTGTATGTCGGCCGTAACGTCGTGACGGCTGGCGGTCATTCTGCCTTCGCCAATGAGCATATCAAGAAGCTGACGCTGGGTGACAACGTGACTCGTCTGGAGAAAGAGGCCTTCCGCAACTGCCGTGGCCTTCGCTCTGTAACGCTCGGTCCGAACCTGACGTCGATAGGCCGTCAGGCGTTCTACCAATGCGACTCGCTTCCCTCGCTGGTCATCCCCGACGGTGTGAATGAGATAGGGTATGAGGCTTTCGTCTATTGCAATGCGTTGGAGACCATCCATCTTCCGGCCTCTCTGAACCGTATCGAGGGCAACACGTTCTACGACTGCAAAAGCCTTCAGTCCATCGTCATCCCCGCTGCTGTGGATTCGATCGGCGGCTCGGCATTCTACAACTGCAACAGCCTGGTGAAACTGACGATTGCCGACAGCGACCGGGAACTGAAGCTGGACGGCTCGTCAGGCAACTACTGGGGCATGTTCGACACCTATTATAATCACCTCAATTCGCTCGTAGAAGTGTATGTCGGACGAAATCTTTCCGTGACGGGTGGGCATTGTCCTTTCTACAACGAAAACATCGCCACCCTTATACTGGGCGGTAAGGTGACGAACCTCTATGGTGAAGATTATGGTTATTGCAACCCCTCGGAACTCCATTGTAATGCCGTGATTCCGCCAGTTTGCTCAAGTCCTAATGTGTTTAAGAAAATCGATAAACAGATGTGTAACCTTTATGTTCCTGAAGCTAGCATCGACGCTTATAAGGAAGCCCCTGTATGGCTGGAATTCTTCAATATCCATTCGGGAATCGAAAATGTGGAGATGGAGGATGAACTTGGTGCTTCATCCGTTGTCGAAGAGATGGAGCGTTATAGCCTCGACGGCCGCGTTGGAGGATCCGAGCATGGAGTGAACATCGTACGCATGAGCGATGGAACCGTGCGCAAGGTACTTGTGAAATAATAATTGTAATCTTTATTCTTTCATCGTTCAGCCGGATTTTCTCATCTGGCTGAACGTTTTTTACGTGGAATACTCAAATTTGTTTTTTCGCTCGGCTTGTACTATCTTTAATCCTTCTTCGGAGGCTTTTAGATAGGGGTCGCCTCGGAAAAAACCAAATAAATTTGTTTTTTCGCTCGGCTCACCCTATCTTTGCAAATTCAAACCTACGAACAAGAAACAATGAAACGAATAACTCTGCTACTATGGCTTACCGCAGTCACGATTCTGTTGCAGGCATCACCTGACTATTACCCTTCTGTGGCTCCCACGGGCACCTTCATCAATCACGATGGCGAGGAGGAGGAACTGACGGTGGGTGGCACCTACGATGCCCCGCTCACCGTGACGTTTACTGCCAACCCTACCGACACGGCGGGCTACATCGTCTATTACGAGTGGAAGATTCTGAAGAAAGACGACAAGGAGGAGACCACCCTTGCCGTCCGCAACGACGAGGTGACGGAGTTCACCTTCCGCGAGGGAGGTGCCGGCGTCTCGTACCGCATCAGCCTCTCCATCACCTACCGCTACAGGGAGACGGGTGTCGAGGGCTCGGTGGAGCAGGACGAGGAGGACATGATGCGCTTTTCGCTGCGCAGCTCGTCGATGACGGTCTATAATGCCTTCTCGCCCAATGGCGACGGCATCAACGACACCTATCGGGTGAAGACGCAGAGCCTGCTGAAGTTCCGCATGGCCATCTTCAACCGTTGGGGGCAGCGTATCGTCAGCGGCGACGAGACCACCCTGGAGAAGGAGTATGAAGGCGACTTCACCTACTACATCTGCTGGGATGGCACCTGGCATGGCCAGACAGCCGACGACGGTGTCTATTTCATTTCCATCGAGGCGCTGGGCTCCGACGGCATTGAGTACACCGAGCGAAGCGACATCAATCTCTTCACCCGCCAACGCGAGAAAACCAAGGAATGACATCAGATGCCGACATCAAGATAGAAGACGCGACGGTTCTTCAGCCCGATATTGAGGTGTATGGTGCCCGTGAGCACAACCTCAAGAATATCGACGTGACCATCCCCCACAAGTCGCTCACCGTCATCACGGGGCTGAGCGGCTCGGGCAAATCGTCGCTGGCTTTCGACACCCTGTTTGCTGAGGGGCAGCGCCGCTACATTGAGACCTTCTCAGCCTATGCCCGCAACTTCCTCGGGGGCATGCGGCGGCCCGACGTGGACAAGATATCCGGTCTCAGCCCCGTCATCTCCATCGAGCAGAAGACCACCAACAAGAATCCCCGCTCCACCGTCGGCACCACGACCGAAATCTACGACTACTTCCGTCTGCTCTTCGCCCGTGCCGGCGAGGCCTACTCCTACGAGTCGGGGCAGCGTATGGTGAAATACACCGAGGAGAGGATCATCGACCTCATTCTGGGCGACTACGAAGGCCGTGCGGTGATGATACTGGCGCCACTGGTGCGCAACCGCAAGGGCCACTACCGCGAGCTCTTCGAACAAGTGCGACGCAAGGGCTATCTCTACGTCCGTATCGATGGCGAGGTGCGCGAGGCGGTGCCCGGACTGAAGGTGGACCGTTACAAAAACCACGACATCGAGGTGGTCATCGACAAGCTGAAGGTGCAGGCCAAGGACGACAAGCGGTTGCGCGACAGCGTGGCAGCGGCCATGGTGCAGGGCGACGGCCTGCTGATGATACTCGACAAGGACAGCGGCGAGGTGCGCCACTACAGCAAGCGCCTCATGGACCCTGTCACGGGGCTTTCGTACCGCGAGCCCGCGCCTCATAACTTCTCCTTCAACTCGCCGCAGGGAGCCTGTCCCAAGTGCCGCGGCCTCGGCATTGTCACCCGTATGGACACCGACAAAGTCATCCCCGACCGCACACTCTCCATCCGCCAGGGAGCCATCGTCCCCCTCGGACCCTACAAGAACACCCTTATCTTCCGTACGCTCGACGCCCTGCTGCAGCGCCACGACTTCACCCTCGACACCCCTGTGGAGGAGCTTGACGAGGACACCTTGAACGAGGTGTTCAACGGCACCCCCGACCGCATCAAGGTGCAGACCACGCTACTGCAGGAGTCCGACATGTTCATTGCCTTCGACGGCATCGTCAAGTACTTCATGAGCCTGCAGGACGTGGAGCCCTCGGCAGCTCAGCAGAAGTGGATTGACCAGTTCTCGGCCACCTGCACCTGCCCCGCATGCGGCGGTGCGCGGCTCAACAAGGAGGCACTCAGCTACCGCATCCTCGACAAGAACATTGCCGACCTCTCCGCCATGGACATCGGCGAGCTCTACGAATGGGCGGGCAGCGCCCTGGAGCAGCTCACCGGCAACCAGCAGAAGATTGCCGAGGAGATACTGAAGGAAATCCGCGTCCGGCTGAAGTTCCTGCTCGACGTGGGGCTCGACTACCTGGCCATGGGCCGTCCGTCGCAGTCGCTGTCGGGTGGCGAGAGCCAACGCATCCGTCTGGCCACGCAGATTGGCTCGCAGCTAGTGAACGTGCTCTATATCCTCGACGAGCCCAGCATCGGGCTCCACCAGCGCGACAACGAGCGGCTCATTCATTCGCTGAAGGAGCTGCGCGACCTGGGCAACACGGTCATCGTCGTCGAGCACGACAAGGACATGATGCTCAGTGCCGACTACGTCATCGACCTCGGCCCCTTTGCCGGGCGCAAGGGCGGCACGGTGGTCTTCACGGGCACCCCCGACGAGCTGATGCGCGCCGACACCCTCACCGCCCGCTACCTGCAGGGCAAGGCCAGCACGCAGGCTGTCCAGATGGGCGACGGCCATGCCGAGGCCGCTGCCGCTCAGCCCCCTGTGAAACCCCGCTTTGCACGGCGCACCGCCGACGGCACCGAGATAACCCTCTTCGGCTGTCAGGGCAACAACCTGAAGGACATCACCGTCACCTTCCCCCTGGGGAAGCTCGTCTGCATCACCGGTGTCAGCGGCAGCGGCAAGTCAACCCTCGTCAACGACACCCTGCAGCCCATCCTCTCGCAGCACTTCTACCGCTCGTTGCGCGAGCCGCTGCCCTACGGCCACATCGAGGGCATGGAGAACATCGACAAGGTGGTCACCGTGGACCAGACGCCGCTGGGACGCACCCCCCGCTCCAACCCCGCCACCTACACTGGCATCTTCTCCGACATCCGCAATCTCTTCGTGGGGCTGCCCGAGGCGAAGATGCGCGGCTACAAGCCCGGACGCTTCTCCTTCAACATCAGCGGCGGACGCTGTGAGGCCTGCTCGGGCAACGGCTACAAGACCATCGAGATGAACTTCCTGCCCGACGTGATGGTGCCCTGCGAGGTGTGCCAGGGCAAGCGCTACAACCACGAGACGCTCGAAGTCCGCTTCAAGGGCAAGTCCATTGCCGACGTGCTGGACATGACCATCAACCAGGCCGTGGAGTTCTTCGAGAACGTCCCCACCATCCTCAACAAGATAAAGGTGCTGCAGGAGGTGGGCCTGGGCTACATCAAGCTGGGGCAGCCCTCGTCGACGCTCTCCGGCGGCGAGAGCCAGCGCGTCAAGCTGGCCACCGAGCTGGCGAAGCGCGACACGGGCAAGACGCTTTACATCCTCGACGAGCCCACCACGGGCCTCCACTTCGAGGACATCCGCGTGCTGATGTCGGTGCTGCGCCGGCTGGTGGATCGCGGCAACACGGTCGTCGTCATCGAGCACAACCTCGACGTCATCCGCCAGGCCGACCACATCATCGACATGGGCCCCGAGGGCGGTCGTCGCGGCGGCGAGGTCGTCGTCACCGGCACTCCCGCCGAGGTGGCCGCCTCGGGCAAAGGCTACACCGCTGCTTTTCTGAAAAAAGAAACACTAAGCTAATTTTATAATTATTCCCATGGACCATCCCGAAAACTCAGCTGAATACAAAGGTCTCACCGTCAATGCCGGCATCGAGCAGCCCGAGCGCGTCAACCCCTACTTCCGTCGCGCCAAGCGCCGCCAGATGACAGCCAACGAGTACGTCGAGGGCATCTTCAAGGGCGATGTCACCATCCTCTCGCAGGCCGTCACCCTTGTGGAGAGCCTGCTGCCCGAGCACCAAGCCATTGCCCAGGAAGTCATAGAGAAGTGCCTCCCCTTCACCGGCAACTCGGTGCGCATCGGCATCAGCGGCGTCCCCGGCGCGGGCAAGAGCACCAGCATCGACGTCTTCGGCCTCCACGTGCTGGAGCGGTACGGCGGCAAGCTGGCCGTCCTCGCCATCGACCCCAGTTCTGAGCGCACCAAGGGCAGCATCCTGGGCGACAAGACGCGCATGGAGCGTCTCTCCGTCCATCCCAAGGCCTTCATCCGTCCTTCGCCCGCCGCAGGGTCGCTGGGCGGCGTGGCCCGCAAGACGCGCGAGACCATCGTCCTTTGCGAAGCCGCCGGTTACGACAAGATTTTCGTCGAGACCGTGGGCGTGGGGCAGAGCGAGACCGCCTGCCACTCCATGGTCGATTTCTTCCTCCTCATCCAGCTGGCGGGCACGGGCGACGAGCTGCAGGGCATCAAGCGCGGCATCATGGAGATGGCTGACGGCATCATCATCAACAAGGCCGACGGCGACAACATCCAGCGCGCCGAGCTGGCCGCGCGCCACTTCCGCAACGCCCTCCACCTCTTCCCCGCCACCGAGAGCGGCTGGGAGCCCCGCGTGCTCACCTACAGCGGCTTCTACGGCCTCGGCATCAAGGAGATATGGGACATGGTGTACGAGTACATCGACTTTGTGCGTCAGAACGGCTACTTCCAGTACCGCCGCAACGAGCAGGCCAAGTACTGGATGTACGAGACCATCAACAACACGCTGCGCGACCGCTTCTACCAGAATCCCGCCATTGCCCGCGCCATCGAGGAGATGGAGCAGCAGGTGCTCCGCGGCGAGCTCACCTCCTTCGCCGCCGCCGCCCGCCTGCTGGACATGCAGCGCTGAAAACCATCTTCTTTTTGTAAAAATCCTACATTCCTACACCAGCCGGTCTAACATTCTCTTCCATAGTGCGTTGCTGGTGTAGGAATGGGGTTTTTCCTACATTTTCCTACACCCACAATGGTTTATATACCAGCGGAATAAGGCCATTGGTGTAGGAATGTAGCATTTTTTTATGTTTTTTGTAGTGAGAGTTCCCATGTTTGATGCCATTCTCTGCACGTAGTGCGATGTTTATAAACAGCGCCCCTGTTTATATAAACACGGCCCCTGTTTATATAAACGCGGCCCGTGTTTATAAACCGTTGCTTGGGCTGCGCGATTAAATGCTTGGTCTGAACGCATAGCGCACGGCATTACGGATAATTCAGATCTTTCGCCGGCAAGAAACTTTCCGATAGATAAGGCTTTCTTCGCCGCTGCCAACCCAAATTTCAACTTTTGCGTATAGTATTTCGAAAAAGTTGTTCTTTTCCTTGCATTTCCTTTTTATTCGTACTATCTTTGTCCCGTCATGCATCGTAAGACCGCATGGCAGACATTTGAAATAGGAAGCGTTTTAGCTTTTTTCTTTTGATGGATCTCGACAATTCATTGTAATCAAAGAAAGCCCAAAGCGCTCCAGTTGGTTGTAATTGTTTGGGCGACAGCTCACATTATACACCAACGTGTGAGCTGTTTTATTTTTACTTTGGTTACAGGCAGTCGAGAGCCCATCAAAAGAGGTAAGTCTAAATTAGGCTCACACTTTCTTTTCGTATGTCTTTTGTTAAATACAAAACCCAACCCGCGCCATAGAGCCGAAACGCAAAGAAAAAAGTATTTATGAAAAGCAAAAAACTACTTCTGCTCGCGCTTTTAGCGCCGCTCTTCGCCCTCCCCGCTTTAGCCGACGACCCCGTCGAAGTGGGTGGCATCTACTACAATCTCGTTCCAGAAAATAGAGTTGCTACTGTAACAAAATGGGGAAGACAATGGGGAAATTATTCTGGCCCTATCGATATCCCTAACACCATAACCGTTGGTGGTCGACCTTATTCCGTGCAAGGTATTGAGGAAGAAGCCTTTGGCGGTAGCCTTATCACCTCAGTTATCATTCATAATTCTGTTACGACCATTGGTCAGTCTGCCTTTTCTGGCTGCTCCATTCTTACCTCAATCATTATCCCTAGTTCGGTTACTTATATTGGCCAGACTGCCTTTTCAGATTGCGGTCTAACCTCCGTCACTATCCCAAATTCATTAACCAACATTCCCATTGGTTGTTTTTTTGGCTGCGATAGCCTGACCTCCGTTATCATCCCCAATTCCGTAACGACCATTGGTCAATATGCTTTTGCTTTTTGTGGCCTGACCTCTGTCATCATACCTGAGTCGATAACGTGCATTGAACAAAGAGTTTTTGATGGTTGTGGAAATCTGATTTCCATTGCCGTAGATGAGGACAATACGGTATATGATAGCCGCAATGGATGCAATGGTATTATAGAAATCGCTACAAGAACATTAGTTGTTGGGTGCAGTACAACGATTATTCCCGAGTCAGTTATCGGTATTGGCAGCTATGCCTTTGAAGGGTGTAACAATATAGCTTCCATCACTATCCCCGATTCAGTCACAGACATTGGCGATTATGCCTTTTTTCGTACCCACCTAACTTCCGTCACTATATCCAATTCAGTTACCAGAATTGGCAAAGGTACCTTTTTAAGTTGCAGTAGTTTGACTTCTGTCGTATCGCTTATTCAGAAACCTTTCAGTTTCGGTGAAGAAGCTTTCAAAGGCATTTCTGATGATTGTGTTTTAACGGTTCCTTTTGGGACAAAAGAAGTGTATATTGCTGCAGGTTGGACAGAGGAGGTATTCAAGGGCGGCATCGTGGAGGCTGAACCTGTACCTGCCACGGTTTCCATTACCCTTGGCAATGCTGGGGTAGCGACCTTCTGCAGCGAGGAAGCCCTTGACTTCTCAGGTACGGACGAAGTGAAAGCTTACATCGTTTCAGCCTTCCGTCCCAGCACGGGCAATGTGACGCTGACGCGCATTACGGACGTTCCCGCAGGGACGGGAATAATACTTCTCGGCAATGCAGGCACATATGAGATTCCTGTCGGAACAGGCGAAACCGTTGTTTCGAATCTATTGACTGGTGTTACCTCGGCAGAGACGCTTAATAAAGTGGAAGGGGAGAATACGAACTTCATCCTTGCCGACGGCGAGAATGGCGTAGGCTTCTATACCGTCGTCGATGGTTCTACGTTAGCGGCCGGTAAGGCCTATCTCTCCTTGCCTACGGCTGCGTTACCGAGTAATGCCCAGAGCATCGGCCTCCGCTTCGACGGAACGACGGGCATTCGTTCAATGGAGAATGGACAATGGAGAATGGCCGGTGCCGAGTGGTACACTATCGACGGCCGTCACTTGGACGCTGAGCCTACGGCAAAGGGCATCTACACCGTGAACGGCAAGAAAGTCTTTGTGAAGTAAAACGTTTATCTGTCGGCGAAAGGTTCGAATTAAACGAATACCTGCGGCGATAACTCTGCACGCCGAATGGATAGAAAATGGCGTAGCCAAATAATTCGTCAAATTCGCACCATTCGCCGCAAAAAAAAACATATTCGTCGACAAAAAGATATGACAATGAAAAAGAGATATACCGTTCCTCAGATAGAGGAGATACAGATTAATACCATCACGCTGCTTACCCTTTCTGGCGGAGAGCAGACGGAAGTGGGCGTTTTCACAGATAAAGAGAAGGACGCAAGCAATGCCCTCGCCAATCCTTTCCGAGGTCGAGGCTTCTAACATCAATCCCCACTTCAACTTGAGGTGGGGATAAGATTGTTGGCCGTTTCCTTAGCTTGCACTCAGATCAGTACGGCTGTGCCGCTGGTGGCGACCATGAGCATGGAGCCGTTGTTGCCGATGGTCTCGTAGTCGATGTCGATGCCGACGATGGCGTTGGCGCCGAGAGCCTGGGCACGCTGCATCATCTCCTTCAGCGACGTGTCCTTCGCCTGGCGCAGCACCTGCTCGTAGCTGTCGGAACGGCCGCCCACGATGTCGCGGATGCCGGCAAAGAAGTCCTTCACAATGTTGGCGCCGATGATGGTCTCGCCTGTCACCACACCCCTGTAGTCGCGGATGGGGTGCCCTTCGATGGTCGGGGTTGTTGAAAGTATCATAGTCGTATCTCCTTTTAAGATGTTTCTGTACATTAGACGGTGCCCGGACGCAAAAGGTTGCACTCGGACGCGGAAAAAATGTTACTTTGTTACCTTGTTAGCTTTTTGCCTTCTGGGGGATGGAGGCCATGAGGCCCTCGATGATGGCTGTGGTGAAGCCGTTGCGCTCCATGGCGTTGAGGCCGCGGATGGTGAGGCCCGAGGGGGTGGTAACCTTGTCGATCTCGGACTCGGGGTGTGAGCCCAGCACGCTCAGCAGGCTGGCGGCGCCCTTCATGGTCTGCGTGACGATGCGCTGGGCGTCGGCGGGGGTGAAGCCCAGCTGCACGCCGCCCTGAGTGTTGGCGCGGATGTAGCGCAGGGCATAGGCGATGCCGCACGAGGCCAGCACGAGGCCTGAGTTCATCAGCCGCTCCTCCACCAGCATGGCGTCGCCCAGCTCGCGGAACACGGCCAGCAGCGCCTCGTCCTGCTCGGGCGTGGCACCCGCCGAGGAGAGGAACGTCATGCTCTGGCAGGTGGCGATGGCGGTGTTGGGGATGAGGTAGTAGAGGACGGGGAGCGAGCCGTCAGGGCGCTTGAACAGCTCCTTGAGCTCGTCGAGGCCCACGCCGCCCACCATCGAGCAGACTATCTGGCGGTCGTAGTCGAGCAGCTCCTTCAGCTGGTCCACCAGGGGCGGCAGCTTCCACGGCTTCACGGCCAACACCACCACGTCGGCGTCCTTAGTGCAGACGCGGTTGTCGGTGGTGGTGCGGATGTCAGGCTCGCGCGACTTGATGCGCTCGAGTTTCTCGGGGTGGGTGTTGCTGATGCAGATGTCGGTCTTGCGCACCTGCTTGCTCTGCGCCAGGCCGAAGGCCAGCGCACTACCGATGTTGCCGGCTCCGATGATGGCGAAGCGGAGGGCAGGGTGTTCTGTCTTTTCCATACTTTTTTACCTAAAAAATTTTACTAATACCTGTTTTCTTGTCTTTGAAAGCCCCCGCGCGGGGCGGGGGGCTCTCGGGGGGGCGTTATGCCAGCAGCTCGCGCACGATGGCCTGCATCTGCGGGTACTGGGCCTCCATCGACTGAAGGAGGCGGTACTGCGCCTGGGTGCGGACGAGGGTGTGCGTGGGGTACTGGATTTTCCAGTACGTGCTGCCGTCGATGTAGTCCATGAGGAAGCGCAGCACCTGCTCGAAGGTGATGTAGATGGCGCTGAAGGCCAGCCACTCGCGCTCGCAGTCGTTGAGCGAGTCCTTCATCTCGCTCAGGTAGCCTGCCACATAGGCGCGGAAGCGGTCGATGTCCATGGAGACGCGGCTGAGGTCGCGGTCGTCCTCGGCACCGGTGTTGGTGTAGCTGCGCAGGGCGTCGCCCACGTCGTTGAGGGCGGTGCTGCTCATGCAGGTGTCGAGGTCGATGGCGCAGAGCACGTCGCCGTTCTTGTCGAAGAGGATGTTGGAGAGCTTGGTGTCGTTGTGGGTGACGCGCATGGGCAGGCTGCCGTCCTCGACGAGGTGCCAGAAGTCAAGCATCTGCTGGCGGCGGTCCTCAACCCACTTGATTTCCTCCTGCACGGTCTTCACGAGGCCGAACTTGTCGCGGCGCAGGGTGTCGTCCCATTGCTCGTAGCGGAAGCGGATGTTGTGGAAGCCCTTGATGGTCTCGTGGAGGGGTTCGGGGTAGTCAGCAAGCATCTTCTGGAAGCGGCCGATGCCCTGGCCGCCCTTGAAGCAGAGGTCCAGCGAGGTGGCATTGTCGATGGTGACGGAGCCGGCAATGAATATGCACACGGCCCAGTAGTTGCCCTCCTCGGCGTCGAAGTAGTAGGGCAGTCCGTCCTTGGCGAAGACGACGGTGAGGCTCTCGCGCAGGGGGTCGCCGCCGGCACGGATGATCTTGGCCTTCATGTGGGCGGTGACCTTCACGATGTTGTCCATCATGGCGGGGACGTCGGGGAAGACGTTGTGGTTCTTGCGCTGGAGGATGTAGTCGGGGGTGTCGCCCGTGGTGCGGACGATGAAGGTGTCGTTGATGAAGCCTTCGCCCAGCGGCTTGATGCTGGCAACCTCGCCCTCATAGGCAAACTGGTTGAATATATTCTCGGGGGTCATGGGGGGACTGGATGGTTAACGGTTTTTAGAGTTTCTTGGCGATTTTGGCTGCGGGAAGTTCGCCCTTCATGTAGAAGTGGAGGCCTTTGACTTTGTTCCAGTCGCCGCGGGTGAAGTCGGGCACACGAACGGGCATCGACTTGTTGGCGTGGCTGATGGCGCTGAGCTCGCTGATGCAGCACCACTCGGCAAGGTCGTAGACGTCCTGGTCGAGGGGAAGTCCGTTCTGCAGGCAATAGATGAGGCGGTAGTCCATGACGAAGTCCATGCCGCCGTGGCCGCCCACCTGCTTGGCCTTCTCCTCAATCTCCTGATGGATGGGGTGCTTGTAGTACTGGAGCAGCTTGTTTTTCACCTCGTCGGACACGAAGCTGTGCTCGTCCAGACGGGGGATGTCGGGCAGGGCGTCGCGGTCAATCTGGCTGTTGTGGAAGGTGAAACCGGTGATGGGGTATTTGTTGGCAAAGCCCTCGGTGCCGGTGAGCTGATAGAGGCGGTTGTAAGGACGGGGGGTGAAGACGTTGTGCTGAATCTCCATGCTCTTGCCGCTCTTGGTCATGACGAGGGTGACGATGTGGTCGCCGCAGGCAAACTCATCGACGCCCATCTTCGCCTTGGCAACCTTGAGGCCGTTGACGGACTTCGTGGCCATGCTGACGAGGTATTCCATCTTGTCGCCGCGATGGATGTTGAGTGCCTCGCAGCAGGGGCCGAAGCCGTGGGTGGGATAGACGTCGCCGCCGTGCTTTTGGTTGAAGTCGAGGCGCCAGTTGTCGGCATACTCGTCCCAGTAGGGGGTGAGGTTGTGGATGTAGGCGCCCTCGGTGTGGAGGATTTCGCCGAAGAGCCCCTGCTGGGCCATGTTGAGGCAGGTGAGCTCGAAGAAGTCGTAGACGCAGTTCTCAAGCATCATGCAGTGGCGGCGGGTGCGCTCGGAGGTGTCAACAAGGCGCCAGCAGTCCTCGATGCTGGTGGCAGAGGGCACCTCGATGGCCACGTGCTTGCCGTGCTCCATGGCGTAGAGGGCAATCTCGACGTGGGTTTGCCAGTTTGTGGCGATGTAGACGAGGTCGATGTCGTCGCGTTCGCAGAGTTGCTTGTAGCCTTCTTCGCCGCTGTACTCGGCAGCCTCGGGCATACCGGCGTTGGTGAGGTAGCGCTGGCAGGCATGGGCACGGTCGGGGTATTTGTCGCAGAGAGCCTTGATCTCTACGCCCTCAAGATGGGTGAAGCGGTTGACGGCACCCGGGCCGCGCATGCCAAGCCCCACGAAGCCCACGCGGACAACGGGGATGGGGTCGGTATAGAACTCCAGCATGCTCTGCTGTCCGGCAGCACGACGGGGTTCGTTGGTGACGATGACGCCGTTCTCGACGTGCCAGTTCTGCCCCGCAAGGGGTTTGTCGCTGCTCTTGCAGCTTGTCATGAGCGCTGCCACGAAAGCCAGCGCAAGGATGAGTTGTTTCTTCATGTGATGGGGTTTTTATGGATGATATTGTATTGTCGGATTTATTTCTTTTCCTCTTCTTCTGGTGCGGCAAAGACGTGTTTGCCGTAGTTCCAGCCGTAGGCATCGAAGTAGGTGCGGAGGTGGTTCAAGCGGCGCAGGAAGTCGTCGTAGTCCTTGTTGCCGTAGCTCCAGCCCACTTCGGCAAGGGCGCTGAGGCGGGGCAGCAACATGTACTCGGCATAGTCAAACGTGGCGATATACTCCGTCCAGACGTTACCCTGGACGCCGAGGATATACTGCTGCTGGTCCTTGGTGAGGCCGTTGTAGGGGTCGAAGCTATAGCACTGCTCGACGGGCAGATAGCCGCCGATGGCCAGTGGCTCGTTCTCCTTGTCGCGGCTCTGGTAGTAGTCGAGGTAGCAGTAGGAGTTGGGCGTCATGATGACCTTGTTACCTGCTTGGGCGGCTGCGATGCCTCCCGTCGTGCCGCGCCAGCTCATGATGGTGGCGGTGGGGGTAACACCTCCTTCGAGGATTTCGTCCCAGCCGATAATCTGGCGTCCGTGGGCATTGAGGAAACTCTCGATGCGGCGGTTGACGTAGCTCTGCAACTCAGCCTCGTTCCTCAAGCCTTCCTCCTTGATGCGCTTCTGGCAGAGGGGGCACTTCTTCCACTCGTCCTTGGGGCATTCGTCGCCGCCGATGTGGATGTACTTCGAGGGGAACAGCGCCATCACCTCGGTGAGCACCGTCTCCCAGAACTTGAACGACTCCTCCTTGCCCGGGCAGAGCACTTCGGGGAAGACGCCCCACGTCGTAGCCACTTCGTAGTGGTCGCCGCGGCAACCCAGCTCGGGATAGGCAGCCAGCGCAGCAAGGGAGTGCCCGGGGATTTCAATCTCGGGGATGACGGTGATGAAGCGGTCGGCAGCATACTGCACAATCTCCTTCACCTCGTCCTGGGTGTAAAATCCGCCGTAGCGCACACCGTCGTTGGAGTTCCAGTTCTTGCCCACCATAGTGCCCTCGCGATAGGCACCCACTTGGGTGAGCTGCGGATAAGCCTTGATTTCGATGCGCCAGCCCTGGTCCTCGGTGAGGTGCCAGTGGAAGCGGTTAATTTTGTGCATGGCGAGGATGTCGATGTAAGTCTTCACCTCATCGACGGTGAAGAAGTGGCGGCAGACGTCGAGGTGGGCACCGCGATAGGCAAAGTGGGGCGCGTCCTTGATGGTGCAGCAGGGCAGCACGACAGCGGTCACCTTCTTGTCGGTGATGGCCTCGGCGGGAATCATCTGGCGCAGTGTCTGCTTGGCATAGAAGGCTCCGGCGGGGGAGGAGGCGCTGATGGCGATGCCACTCTTGCTGATGGTGAGGGTGTAGGCCTCTTCACCGAGCGTCTTGTCCTCAGTGAAGTCAATGCGCTTGAGTGCGCAGTTGACACATTCGCCTTTGGCGATTTTCAGCTTGTAAGTGCCGTTCTGCATCTCCACGCTGATGGGGCGGGGGACGATGTCGACGGATTCGCACTTGACGGTCTTGCCGCACGAGGCCAGCAGGAGCATCATCGTAGCCGTGCAAAGCAGGGCAGGGATGGTTCGTAATGATTTCATAATCTTGATGATGGTTTGGTTGTTATTGATGTTGAGTTTTGTCATGGATACATTTGGGCGAACAAATATACAGCTTTTTTGGGAAAAGAAGAAAAAAAAGAAAAAAAAACATGCTTCTTTCGAAAAAGGAAGCGCCATGTTCCATTATTCAAATAGTTTGTACGTGGTGCGGAGCACCTTGAACTCGGTGCGGCGGTTCAGCTGGTTACAGATTTCCTGCTGCTCCTCGGGCAGGGTAAGGATGAACTGCTCCGTCAGCACGTCGCCCTCGTGGAGGAAGGGGTACTTCTCCGTCAGCTTTTTCCGCACCTGCTTGGGTTGGCTCTCGCCATACCCCTTTGGCGTCAAGCGCTCGGTGTCGATGCCGTGCTCGATGAGGTAGTTGACGACACTCTCGGCACGGCGCTGCGAGAGGCGTTCGTTGTATTCATCGCGTCCTTTGTAGTCGCAGTGGGCGCTGAGCTCGATGGTTACGTTGGGGTTGTCGTTCAACAGGGTGACAAGCTGGTCGAGGGCGGCCGTAGAGGCTTCGGTGAGGGTGGCTTTGTCGAACTCGTAGAAGATGTTGTCGATGAGGACGGGTCGGGTGATGGACGAGAGGGGAAACAGCAGCTCGTACTCGCGGTCCTCGACGGTGCTGTCGCAGGTGAGTTCCTGCTTATAGTTGAGGAAACCCTTGCAGGTGCCCAGCAGCACATAACTGACGCCGGGTGTGACGCGCTGCACGAACGAGCCGTCGTTCTTGACGCTGATTTTCTCGTTGGTACCGTCGTTACCGATAAGATAGACGATGCCCTCGGGCAGCTCGTAGCCGTCTTTTTCATACACCCAACCCGTGAGGTTGTGGATGGTCTCGGGCAGCTCGAAGGAATAGATGTGATCCCACCCGCGTTTGTCGTTGCGGTTTGAGGAGAAGAAACCTCGGTTGTAGGGGCCTTCGAACGTCATGCCGAAGTCGTCCTGTGGGGAGTTGACGGGGTAGAGCATATTGGTCACCGTCCAGTGTCCATCCTCCTCGGGATGGGCGCAGAAGATGTCGAGGCCGCCCATGCCTGGACGTCCGTTGGACGAGAAGTAGAGGTCGCCGTTCTGCCGGAAGGTGGGGAAGAGTTCGTCGCCTGGGGTATTGATGTCGGGGCCGAGGTTCTCGATGCCTCCGAAGCCCGAGCCGCCGATGCTGATGCGGTAGATGTCGTATCCTCCGTAGGCATCCATACCGATGTCGGAGACGAAGTAGAGCCATTGTCCATCGGGGCTCACAGCCGGATGGGCGTAGGAGGAGACAGAGTCGGTGATGAAGTCGCAGACGGAAGCGGCGCCCCAGGCAGCATCGCTGCGCGAGGATTTATAGATTTGCGCCGTGCGGGGCGACGATTCGTCCGTCACACAGCGTGTGAGGTACATGGTCTTGAAATCGGGTGAGAATTGGCAGGCACCGTCCTCAAACTCGGTGTTAAGCTCGCTCTCAATCTCCTGCGGTTTCTGCCACTTGCCGTACTCGTCTTTGGCAGCGTAGAAGATGTCGGGAGCCTTGACACCCGTGATAAGGCTACGGTCCTCGCCCTTGGCTTTGTCGCGTGTAGAGGTGAAGTAGAGCTGCGTGTAGTCCTCGTTTCCGAAGGCGGGGGAGTACTCGCTGCGGCGCGAGTTGAAGAGCTCGGCTTTCTTGACGATGTGGCGCGTGGGATTCTTCTTCCATTCGGGAGCCAATGAGCACGACTTCAGGCCGTTTTGCGCCAGAAGGCTTTCGGGGTCTTTCTCGAGGAAGAGGTTGTAGTTGATGGCGGCGTTCTTGGTGTCGCCGTTCTGCAACAGCAGATCAGCCAGATAAAGGTAGGCCATGCTGTCGGGGTGATTGTAACGGATGGCGTTCTTGTAGGCACCCTGCGCCTTGCCGATGTTTCCGATGCGGCGGTAACATTCACCCATCATGAATGATTCATCGGCGCGGCGCTCCTTGTCCTTCGCTTTGGTACCGTTGTAGGCTTTCTTATAGAAATTGGCTGCCTCGTTGTATTCGCCCAGCGCGTAGTGCTTGTCGGCCTTGCGTAGGGCCGACTCCACACCGCATCCTGTCAACAACAACAGCAACAGGAAGGGGAATGCGCTATGCCGCAGAAATCGTTTCATCTGTATATATAACGCACGCCCGCGTGAATTATTGTTCGGACGGCGCGTGAATTCCTTTATGCGGTCAGTTTATTCGGCGGTTGGAGGCGTCGTTGAGAACTTGGCTGACGATGGTGCCAAGCATCTGTTTGAGCTCGTCGAGGAACTGGTGCGGCTCGTAGGAACCCTTCTCGATGTCGGGCAGGTGTTTTTCCCAGATGCCTGTCAGTTCGGCGCTCTTCAGCACCTCCTCGTGGATGAGGTGGATGAGTTCGACACCCGTCTGGGTGGGCTGTAGGGCTTTCCGCTCGCGCACGATGTAGTTGCGCTTGAAGAGGGTTTCAATGATGGCGGCACGTGTGGAGGGACGCCCGATGCCGTTCTCCTTCAGGGCATCACGCAGCTCCTCGTCCTCAACGGTCTTGCCAGCCGTCTCCATAGCACGCAGCAGCGAGGCTTCGGTGTAGGGCTTGGGGGGCTGTGTCCATTTCTCCTGCAGTTCAGGCGTATGAGAACCGCTCTCGCCTTGCGTGAAAAGGGGGAGTGTGCGTTCGGGGGCAGCATCGGAGTCTTTGCCGTCTTTAAGGTCCTTATTGTCTTTATTGTCCTTTGGGTCGTCGAGGACAGCGCGCCAGCCGGGGTCGAGGATGGTCTTGCCAGAGGTCTTGAACTCGATGTCGCCCGCCTTTCCCAGCACGGTGGTGGTGGCAAAGAGACAGTCGGGAAAGAAGACCGCCAGGAAACGCCGCGCTACGAGGTCAAAGACGCGCTTCTCCATATCGCTGAGTCCCGTGGGGTTGATGCCCGTGGGGATAATGGCGTGGTGGTCAGTGACTTTCGAGTTGTCGAACACCTTCTTTGACTTCCGCAGAGGTTTGCCACGCAAGGGTGCGAGCAAGGGCTGGTAGTCAGTGAGGCCGTTGAGGATGGTGTGGCATTTGGGATAGACGTCGTCGGGCAGGAAGGTGGTGTCGACGCGCGGATAGGTGGTGAACTTCTTCTCGTAGAGCGACTGGATGAGGCGCAGGGTAGTGTCGGCCGAGAAACCGAACTTCTTGTTGCACTCCACCTGCAACGAGGTGAGATCGAGCAGGCGAGGAGGAGCTTCGCGCCCATCCTTTTTGGCGACGTCGGTGACGGTGAAGGGCTCGCCCTGTATGGCTTCGATGAGCTGCAAGCCCTCCTCCTGCGATTTGAGACGTCCCTTTGTGGCGTTGAAGACGGTGTCGCGGTAGGTGGTCTTGAGCTCCCAGTATTGTTCGGGGACGAAGTTAGTGATTTCCTCGTAGCGCTTGACGATGAGGGCGAGGGTGGGGGTTTGTACGCGCCCGATGGAGAGCACCTGACGGTTCTGCGCATATTTGAGCGTGTAGAGGCGTGTGGCATTCATGCCCAGCAACCAGTCGCCTATGGCGCGACAGAGTCCTGCCTCATAGAGCCGCTGATAGTCAGAGGCTTCGTGCAGCGTGTCGAATCCCTCGCGGATGGCTTCTTCGGTGAGCGACGATATCCACAGACGCTTGACGGGACATGTGGCAGCGGCTTTCTGCATCACCCAGCGCTGGATGAGCTCGCCCTCCTGGCCGGCATCGCCGCAGTTGATAATCATGTCGGCCTTCTGCATGAGACCTTCGATGATGCCGAACTGCTTGCGGATGCCCTCGTCGTCAATGAGCTTGATGCCGAAGCGCGGAGGCATCATCGGCAGAGCGGCCAGCGACCAAGCCTTCCACTGCGGGAAGTAGTCGTGGGGCTCTTTCAGCATACAAAGGTGTCCGTAGGTCCACGTCACCTGGTATCCGTTTCCCTCGTCGTAGCCTTGGCGTCGGGTGTTGGCACCCAGCACCTTGGCGATATCATGCGCCACGCTTGGCTTTTCGGCTATGCAGACTATCAAGCTGATTTACGGTTTGTCGGTTCTCGATTCGCCGGCAAAGGTACGAAGAAATTTGGAATAGTCGGCAACGAGCGCCCCTAAAATGATAGCGATGGCGGGAAAAGCGAGGGGATTGGTGTGCCAGGCGTCGGCCCAATGGCCCTGCAGGATGAGTATCGTGGCGGTGGTGATGCCACATCCCGGACAGCGGACGTGGAAGAGCGTGGAGTAGAGGCAGGGGGGCAGGATGTTGATGCCGGCAAAGGCTCTGAGCAGCAGCCCCACGGCGGCATAAACAAGCACGACGGCCAGTAGCCATCGTGCCCGAACGTATGAAAGGAAAGGATGTAACAATTCGTTAGTTGTTGTACGAGATGACGTTACCGTCGTCGTCGCGATACTGGTTGGTGGCAATCATGATGACGTCGATGAGTGTCCAGATGCCGCAGCCGCCGAGGGTGAGGAGCATGAGCACGCCGGTACCGATCTTGCCCGTATAGAAGCGGTGGATGCCGTTGATGCCGATGATGCAAGGCAGCACGCAGAGCATCAGGGTGATGAGCCAGCGCTCGTTGAGACCCTTCTTGATGGGCTCTGACTGGAACTGCTGCGTGGTGGTGTACTCGGTCGGTTGGCGGACACCGCACTTCGGGCAGACTTCAGCACGTGCATCGATGATTTCACCGCAGTTGATGCAATACTTTTCGTTTTCAGCTTTCATAGGACTTTGGAATTTTAGGGTTGATATATTGTTTTTTTCGTCTCTCGCAAGTTAGACGTAACCAAATCAGGAAAAGTTGCAAACCAAAAAAAAAATTTCAAAAAATCCTTGAGGGCCCGGACGGTGCCGTATTACAAACTGCTGTAGCTGGGGCTGAAGGTATCGCCCTGGGTGATGTCGCCCGTGGTGAGACCCTTCTTGAGCCAGCGCTGACGCTGTGCCGAGGTGCCATGGTTGAACGACTCGGGCACCGTGTAGCCCTGTGCCTGCTTCTGCAGGTAGTCGTCGCCAATCTTCGCCGCAATGGCCAGACCTTCCTCGACGTCGCCGCTCTCCAGCGAGTTGAACATCTTATTGTCGTTATACGCCCACACGCCTGCGTAGAAGTCGGCCTGCAGCTCCAGACGGACGCTTATCTGGTTGCTCTGCGTCTGGTTGACGCGCGCCATCTGGTTGTGTGCCTGACCCAGGGTGCCCAGCAGGTTCTGCACGTGGTGACCCACCTCGTGAGCGATGACGTAGGCGTAGGCAAAGTCGCCTGCGGTGCCGAACTGCTTACGCATGGTGGAGAAGAAGCTGAGGTCGAGATAGACGCTCTTGTCGGCCGAGCAGTAGAAGGGGCCTGTTGATGCCGAGGCGCCTCCGCAGCCACTCTGCACGCTGCCGTGGAACAGCACCAGCTTGGGGGGCTCGTATCTGCGTCCCAGTTTCTTGAACTCGCTTGTCCACACGTCCTCGGTGCCGGCAAGGATTTGGCTGGCGAACTTCGCCAGTTCCTCCTCCTCGGCGGTGGGTTCGTAAGTACCTCCGTCGGCCGAGGTGTAGGTGAGGCCGCCTGCCTGCTGCAGCACGTCGAGCGGGTTGCCGCCCATCACCAGGGTTATCAATGCCACGATGACCAAGCCGCCGATGCCCATGCCCGCTGCCTTGCCTGCACTGCCGCTGCGCCGGCGGTCGTCCACGTTCGAACTTTCTCGTCTTCCTTCTAATTTCATGTTTTAATGGTTTTAGGGGTTGTTTTTTGTTTTTCGGCTGCTAAGTTACGACTTTTTTTGCATAACGCCACAAAAGACGCCGTTTTTTTTCGTGTTTTTTTACCTCCATGGTGGATAACTTTTTCACATGCGCAGTTTTAACTATTAGAAGGGTGCGTGGCGAGCGCGAAAGAGGGCGTCGCTGTCACGACAGGGGGCTTAGCGAAAATAGTAGCTTGGGCAGGAATATTTGTTCACTATTCACTATTCACTTTTCACTCTAAGCTCACGCGGTTAATTGATGCGGATATTATATGGTTAGGATATCTGTAGTATTAAATTCTAATATATATATAATAATATATCCATATAATATATGTATAATAGACGCGTGTGTGAGGACAAAAGTGAAAAAGTGAATAGTGAATAGTGAATAACTCGGCACGGAAATGGATTTCTTAAAGGAAAAAAATGTGGAAAAATGGGGTATAGGTTTTCATTTTTGCTTCCCGTTATTTGGCGGTTTGGGTAATTGTTCGTAACTTTGCAGGGTAAATGAAAAGTTGATTTCCTATGATAAACAAATCATTGAAAACAATCCTTATAGCCGTGTTTTCGTTGCTGTTGGCCTTTGGCTTGGCGAGCTGTGGTCAGCGTGTGACCGAAACGGCGCATGGCGTCATCGTCAAGGTGACAGGCCGGTCGTCCGCAGAGAATCAGGGCGTTCCCGTCCGTCAGGTGCGCCTGGAAGTGGTGAACGACAACGTCGTCCGCGTCAGCGCTACGGCAGAAAGAGACTTCTCGAAACGTCAGAGCCTGATGGCCAACTTCGCCTATCCGACGGAGAAGACGTGGACCGTCACAGAGCGCGAGGACGGCATGGTGGTGCTCGAGACACCTTCGCTGCGTGCCTATGTACAGACAGACGGCACCGTCAATTTTACCGATGCCGACGGACACACCCTGCTCAGCGAGCAGCGTCGCACCCTCGTGCCCATGACCGACCCGCAGGCCAACAAACAGGGACGTCACAAGGAGGCCTACACCCTGCGCCAGCTGTGGCGGAGTGGGGAAGGGGAGGCCTACTATGGCCTCGGGCAGCATCAGAGCGACGAGTTCAACTACCGCGACAAGAACGAAAACCTCTTCCAGTACAATACCAAGGTCAGCATTCCCATGATTGTTTCCACGCGGGGCTACGGCATCCTGTGGGACAACTACAGCGAGAGCCGCTGGGGCGATGCACGTCCCTACGCCCGTCTGAACGAGGTGTTCACCGTCTATGACAAGGATGGCATTGAGGGTGGCCTCACCAGCACCTGGCTCTCTTCCAACATTAAAGACTTTAACGACCTTAAGGACCTTAAAGACTCTAAGGCCCTCCTTGTCCGCACGGAGCCTTTCGTTAACTTCGACAACGAGCAGAACAACCGCCGCTACCTGCCCGACTTTCCCCTCTTCGGGGCAAAAGTAGTCTTCGAGGGCTCACTGGAGGCACAGGAGAGCGGATTGCACCGCTTCCTGCTCTACTATGCCGGCTATACCCGCGTGTTCGTGGGGGACAACGAGGTGGTGCCCGAGCGCTGGCGCACTGCGTGGAACCCCAACAGCTATAAGTTTGCCTACCCCATGGAAGCCGGCAAGCGTGTGCCTGTGCGCATCGAATGGGAGCCCGACGGCGGCAGTTCGTACTGTGCCCTTACTGCCCTCACGCCCCGTCCGGCCGACGAGGAGAACACCATTGCTTTCTGGAGTGAGATGGGAGACGAGATAGACTACTACTTCATCAGCGGACAAAACGCCCCTAACGACTTTAATGACTTTAAGGACCTTAAAGACCTTAAAGGCCTTAACATCGTCAATGTTTCCCCCCTCGACCGTGTTGTCAGCGGCTACCGCGCTGTGACGGGCAAGGCTCCCGTGATGCCACGCTGGGCGATGGGCTTCTGGCAATGCCGCGAACGCTATCAGACGGCCGAGCAGATAACGGGCATTGTGGCAGAGATGCGTCGCCGGCAGGTGCCCCTTGACGTCATTGTGCAGGATTGGTTTTACTGGGAGGAAGACCAGTGGGGCAGCCATGAGTTCGACCGTGCCCGCTACCCCGACCCGAAGCAGATGATCGACAGCATCCACCACATGAACACCCGCTACATGATTTCCGTCTGGCCGAAGTTCTATGCCAACACCGAGCACTTCCGCGAGTTCGACGAGAAGGGCTGGATGTACCGCCGAGCCGTCGAGGACAGCATCCGCGATTGGGTGGGACAGGGCTACGTGGGCTCGTTTTACGATGCCTACAGCGCGGATGCCCGCAAACTCTTCTGGCAGCAGATGAACGACCACCTCTACAGCCGCTATCCCATCGACGCTTGGTGGATGGACGCCAGCGAACCCAACGTGCGCGACTGCCAGGAGATGCCCTACCTGAAAGCCCTCTGCGGCCCCACCGAGCTCGGCTCATCGACAGAGTATCTCATGGCCTATGGCCTGATGAACGCCGACGCCATCTATAACGGCCAGCGCAGCGTCAATCCCAACACCCGCGTCTTCCTCCTGACCCGCAACGGCTATGCCGGCCTGCAGCGATACAGCACCGCCATCTGGAGCGGAGACATCGGCACCCGCTGGGAGGACCTGAAAGCACAGATTTCGGCAGGTATCAACTTCTCCATGAGCGGCATACCCTTCTGGGGAATGGATGCTGGAGGATTTTGCACTGAGCGGCGTTACGAGCGTGCCTGGAACTTGTTCCAACAGGTGGGCAGTGAGAGCGATGACCTCGATGAGTGGCGCGAGCTGCAGGCACGCTGGTTCCAGGTGGATGCCTTCGTACCCCTTTTCCGCGTGCATGGGCAGTTCCCGCCCCGTGAAATCTGGAATACCTCCCCCGAGGGCCATCCCGCCTACCAGAGCATGCTCTACTACGACCGTCTGCGTTACCGCCTGATGCCTTATATCTACTCCCTCAACGGACTTGTGCACTGGAGCGACTACACCCTTATGCGCGGCCTCATGATGGACTTCACCGCCGACACGCACACCTATAACGTCAGCGACCAGTTTATGTTTGGCCCTTCGCTGATGGTTTGTCCCGTCTATACCTACGGTGCACGGCAGCGCGAGGTCTATTTCCCCGAGAACACGGGCGGATGGTACGACTTCTACACTAGCCGGCATGTTTCTGACGGAGGTGATCGCAATCTCGTCGAGGCACCTTATGAGCGCATTCCTCTCTATGTCCCTGCCGGCGCCATCCTCCTCACGGGGCCCGATATGCAGTACAGTAGCGAGAAAACTCTCACGGAGCTCAGCATCGATGTCTATGCGGGGCGCGACGGGAGCTTCTGCCTCTACGAAGACGAGGGTACCAATTACGACTACGAGCGCGGATTCTGCTCCTTCATCCCGCTGACTTACGACGATGCCACGCACACCCTCACCGTGGGCAAGCGTCAAGGCTTCTTCCCCGAGATGGTGGCTGAGAAGCACCTCCGTATCGTCCTCCACACCCCCGACGGCACCCAGCGCGAAGCTTCCGCCCGCTACGTGGGCGATACCCTCAACGTTAAACTATGATAACCCTATTGTCCCTCAGAATATGAAGAAATTATCATTCGTCCTGCTTGTCTTTTCAAGCCTGTTGATGTTGACATCCTGCCATTCGCAAAAGCCACAGGTGTCCCCCTTCATCCACGTGGAGAATGGGCAGTTCGTCCGAAACGGACAAGCCTACTACTTCGTCGGTACCAACTTCTGGTACGGCGCCATCCTCGGCTCCACTGGGCAGGGGGGTGACCGCGCACGCCTTGCACGCGAACTGGATTACATGAAGAGCATCGGCATTGACAACCTACGCGTGCTTGTCGGCGCCGACGGCGAGCGGGGCGTTCCTGCGAAGGTGGAGCCCACGCTGCAGATTGCTCCGGGTGTCTATAACGACACCATCTTCGACGGGCTCGACTACCTGATGGCCGAGCTAGGCAAGCGCGATATGGTGGCTGTGCTCTATATGAACAACTCGTGGGAATGGACGGGAGGCTACTCCGTCTATCTTGAGTGGGCTGGGGCAGGGAAGGCTCCCATCCCCGCTGTCGATGGCTGGGAACCCTATCGCGAGCGTGTGGAACAGTATGCTCAGAACGATAGCGCGAAAGCGATGTTCAAGCGTCACGTGCAGCACGTCGTCACCCGCACTAACCGCTACACAGGCCTCAAGTATATAGACGACCCCGCTCTGTTTGCTTGGCAGATTGGCAATGAGCCGCGTCCCTTTGGCGAGAAGAACTTCCCGGCTTTCGAAGCATGGGTGCTTGATGTGGCGGCGCAGATTAAGTCGCTCGATCCCAACCACATGGTGGCTACCGGTAGCGAAGGCAAATGGGGATGCGAAGGCGATGTGGCCATGTGTGAGCGCATCCATGCGGACAAGAATATCGATTATCTCAACTTTCACCTTTGGCCTCTGAATTGGAAGTGGATTTCCGACAGTACCGTCTGCGAGAATCTGCCCGTTGCCAAGCGTGAGGCGAAAGCTTATATCGACCTTCATGCAGGTATGGCGGCTCGCATTGGTAAACCGATGGTGATGGAGGAGTTCGGCTTCCCGCGTGATGGATTTGAGTTCTCGAAAGCCTCCACGACGCATTGTCGCGATGAGTTCTATAGCTATATATTCAGCCTTATCGAAGCCGATAAGGAGGCGCACGGCTACTTTGCCGGATGTAATTTCTGGGGTTGGGGCGGATTCGCTGAGCCCTCCAAAGAGCACATCTGGTGGGCGGTGGGTGACGACTATACAGGCGACCCTGCGCAAGAACAACAAGGCTTGAACTCCGTCTTTGCCTCCGATGTCTCCACCTGTGAAATCATCCACGCTGCTGCGGATAAGCTCAAATAACTCTCCCATTATGCTCACCCCCCAATCGATGCTCGTTGAGCACATCCTCCCTTTCTGGATGATGCGCATGCCCGACCCCCGAGGAGGTTTCTACGGACGTATCGACGGACACGGGGTCATCCATCCCGAAGCGGAAAAGGGAGCTATCCTTAACGCCCGTATCCTTTGGACATTTGCTGCTGCCTACCGCCTTCTCGGCACTCCCGCCTACTTGGATATGGCCACGCGAGCCAAACGTGCCCTGCTGGACGACTTCTTCGACCCTGAGTACGGGGGTGTCTTTTGGTCGCTCAACCCCGACGGTACGCCGCGCGATACGAAGAAACAGATCTATGCTGTCGGCTTTGCCATTTACGGCCTTTCGGAGTATGCCCGTGCCACAGGCGATGAGGAGGCTTTGGCGCATGCTGTGAAGCTTTTCTTCGATATTGAGAACCACAGTTTTGACACTGAGAAGAACGGTTATTTCGAGGCGTTTACGCGCGAGTGGGGAGAGATTGCTGACATGCGCCTCAGCGACAAGGATGCCAACGAGCACAAGACGATGAACACGCATCTCCACATCCTTGAACCCTACACCAACCTCTATCGCATCTGGCCAGACGCTCGCTTGAGGGCTGCTATCCGCAACCTTATCTCAATCTTCATTGACAAGATTCTTGACCCGCAGACGTTCCATCTCCGGCTTTTCTTCGACGACGACTGGAACTCCATAGTCGAAAGAACTTCTTATGGACACGATATCGAGGCATCGTGGCTTCTGCATGAGGCAGCACTTGTACTTGACGATAAACCCCTCCTTACTCGCGTGGAACCCGTTGTTCGCTCTATTGCCCAACACGCTGAGTTTGAGCGGCTGTTTACCCAACCTTCTCAATGGTGGGAGTTTGCCGAGACGGTGGTAGGTTTCTACAACATCTGGCAGTATTGGGGAGATAAGGAATCCTTGCAGAAAGCGCAGAAAGCCTGGGACTTTGTTTGCACGTATCTGCTTGATAAGGAACAGGGAGAGTGGTACTGGGCAGTACACTACCCTGACTACTCTCCCGACCTTACGGAGGACAAAGCAGGCTTTTGGAAGTGTCCCTATCACAACGGGCGAGCCTGCATGGAACTAATCCAGCGCCAAGACAGTGTTATTTTGGGAAGTTGTCTGTCCTGAAGGGGATAACGGGTAAGCCGGAACCGCCCTTGAGATTGCCTAACTCGAAACTCTTGAACGCATAGCGCACAGCTACGGGTTCCTTCACCTCGTCGCTGCGTACGGTCAACTGGCGTCCGCTGGTGCCCACAGAGGCTTTGTGCCAGACGCTGTCGGGCCCGCAGATTTCAAACCCCTCAATGCCCACATTCCGGTTGAAACCGTCGTCGGCATAGTCGAAGGTGAGGCGAATCTGCTTTCCTCGATTCGTTTCTTCCACTTGCATGGAGCGATAGACGGGGTAGCGATAGTCGATGCCTTCCACGCCGTAGGTGTCGCCCAACGCCCAGTAGCACAAGCGGTCGCCCACTTCCTTCTTCATGCACGGATGGATTTGCCAGTATTCATAGTCTTTCACCAAGTCGTTCGTGCAAACCATACCCATGTGGGGAAGCATCTCTGAAGCTTTATATTGTGCTTCGCGGGTGAGAGCCGCTGTCGCTTTGTCTCGTGCCCAGAAGTAATCGTAGGGGCAAATCTCCACATAGTAGAACGGCAGGTCACCCATACCCCAGCGTTCACGCCAACTGCGCACCATATTCACGAAGCGCTCGGTGTACCACTGCGGGTCGTTGACGTTAGCTTCGGCTTGATACCAGAGGAATCCCCGTAGGCAATAACCCTCAAACGGATGAATCATACCGTTATAGAATACACAGGGCAGCTCGCGATTGACGTTGTAGGCGGGTCGCACGAGGTGCGATTGCAGGTAGGTGTCCGATGTGAAATCCTCGCCAGCGTAGGTGCTGACGATGCTGCGGGGTGTCCAACCCTCCACGCGTGTGGCGCCTAACGAGCTGTTGATGATACCTACGGGGCAGTCGAGTGCCTCTGTCAGCTTGATGCCGAAGAAGTAGCCTACGGCGCAAAAATCGCGTGCCGTAGCAGGTGTGCAATCTTGCCAGACGGTTGTCACCGTATCCACCTCCTCGGGGTGGGGAGAAAAGGCAACCGTACAGAGATGCAGACGTCCCTTGTACTTCATGCTCTCGTTGATGTATTGTGCGCTGTTCTCCACGGGACAGCCTTCGAAGCCGTGCAGCGGCATCTCCATGTTGCTCTGTCCGCTCGCCAGCCAAACCTCTCCGACAAGAACGTTTGTCAGCACGCGCGTCTCGTCCCCGTCGCTCAGGGTGATGGTTTGGGGGGTAAAGGAGGCGGCAGGCGTTTGTACGGTGAACTCCCAGCGTCCATTATCGTCAGCCTTAACCTTCTGCTTTGATTTGTTCCACGACGTGCGCAGCGTTACGGTCGTCTGCGCTCCTTTATCCGTCCAACCCCAAAGGCGGACTTCACTCTGCTGCTGTATCACCATGTTGTCTCCCATCAGCGGGCCTGTAGTGATACGCGCCAATCCCTTGTGGGGCAGACAGAGAGCAACAAACATCAAGATGAAAAATGAAATACAATACCGTTTCATGACAATATCTTTTTTAAAAGTTTTATTTATTACCTACGTGAGTCGCAATCCTTTATAGCACGAACTCGGCAGTAAGCCCCCACTTAACCATATTACCTTGTTTTAAAGGTTCCAAAGACTTGAGAGCGCTACACTGAAAAACAAAGCACAAAGAATAAAGAACTTTTTTTTCATGTTATTTAAGTTTAAATATTTAGTGTTCAACATATTTGCGCACACCAAATTCCTTGCGATAATCATCGTTGATGATACGACTGGCCTTGTGACCATTGAAGCGAGTGGGACCAATGATGAACTCAGGCACATTGAACGAGAGGAAGCGGTTACGATAGAAGCGGCGCGGATTGCGTTGAGGCAGCATAAAAGGCCTGCCGACAACGCCCTTGGCATCGATGTGGCAGAAATAGGGCCGTGTGAAGAGGCCGTCGTCTCGACGGGAACTGAACACGAGCCAGCGCGAGTTGGAACTCCAGTTGTGGAATGATTCGGTGTCGTCGGAGTTTGCACCAGTCATGGGGCGGCTCTCTCCTGTGGAGAGGTCGAGCAGGTAGAGGTCAGCCTCATGATGCCAGATGCTGAATTGTCCGTAGTCGGAGAGTGTGTAGCATAGGAAACGTCCATCGTAGGAGGGACGGGGGAAGGAAACCGATTTGTGCCGTGCTGCGGCATTGACAATAGTGTCGATACGACTTCCGAAGGTGCCCGTCGAAGGGTCGAAGTCGATGCGGCAAAGACTGTAGTGTATCGAGTCGAGCTGATGACTGCCTTCAGGGAGGGCGCGTGCCGCACAATAATAGAGCGAACGTCCGTCGGCCGAGAAGACGGGGAAGGTTTCGTAGATGGAATCTTGCCCCAGAAGGGGTGAAAGCAGCAGCTCATTCGTGTCGATGTCATAAACCAAAAGGTCGGAGGCGGTATCAAAGACCTCGATGCGGTTGCCGTTGGCACTATGGAACAGCTGGCTTGTGGCGTTGGTGGAATAGGCAATATAGCGGCCCGAGGGATGCCAGTAGGGATAGACGCAGAAGCCGAGCGTCTTCGAGGTCTTGGTGTTGAAAGCGGTGAGGGGGCTATCGTTATGACGCAGCAGCGTGGCTCCATGCGACCCGCGGATATGGAGGCTCATGTCGGCAGGGTTGCCGCGGTTGAAGCTATGGCAGTTGACACAACCCTCGAACTGTGTGTTCTCGATTAACGCACGTTCGTCGAACGAGGAGAGATTTCGTTCGTAAATACCCATTTTGCTCCATACTTCGTAGCCAGGCTCAATCAGACGGTAGCAGATACCGTAGTCGATGCTGTCAGGGCTTACGTAGATTGTGAATGGGCGATAGGTGTGCCAGCCATCGTCATATTTTGCCGAAACGGTAACGCTGAGCGAATCTCCGCAGTTCTGACTGAGTAATGTATGCCAGTCGTTAAGGTTGAACTTTAGGGATTCTCTACCCTGGCTGTGGAGGTTGTGTCCGTGGCTGTCAGTTATGACGGCATCGATACGCAAAGCCGCCTCGTCAGCCATGCAAAAGTTGAGAGGTGCTACATTCGTGGGTATAGTAACGCCAAGATAGTCGGGATAAATCTGAGGTGGAACAGTCTCCTGCCTCGCATCGCTAATTGTTTCGGAGCAGGCAGAAAAGAGCAAAAGGGAGAGGAGTGTATACAGAATCTTTTTCATCGGCTAACGGAGTGAAGTAGTAGGTTGGTATAGCGTTTTCGATCGCCTGTGAGCATATAGTAGGCCTTCAGATATTCAAAGGCCAGACGATTGTCTGTGTTGCTGAAAAAGAGATCTTCGAGCATCTCGGGAGTCACATGGTCGCTGAAGTAGAAGTCTTCGGCGTAGGCCCACTGGCGCAGACGTCCGTATTCGGGATGCTTGGCTATCGCCTCTTCGTTTCCCAATAGCGACATCGTTTCTTTGGCCCATTCACGATAGAAGAGTGTTTTCTGGAGCGCCGTGAGGTATTTACGGGCCACTTCGTAATGGCCGATGATGAGATTGGTTTGTGCCAGTCGCTTGTAGCATCGGCCGCTTTTCTGGAAGTCAAGAATGGCTTCCTGTGCCTCGAATACCGTTCGCTGGGCGACATAAACCATACCCAGTTGATAGAATACCTCGGATGTAGGCAAAGGACTTGTCGCATCGCGCTCGACATCGGGCAGAAGACCTGCAATGCCGTTCTGGTGATATTCGAACAGGTGGTCAGCGAGCATGCCGCGCATCGCCAGGGCGAGGTTCTGTACTGTCACACCAATTTGATTGTTAGGCTTCTCGGCTTTGATGGTGGATAGTATGCGGTTCCATTGCTGATGTCGAGCCATGAAGTCATATTGCATTACCCTCTCTGCCTTGAAATTGGCGTTTTTCCAGACAAGAAGTCCCATACAGAATGCCACCAATAGAAACGACAGGTGAGAGAAGAGGGTCGAGAAACGTGTATCGTTGGCCCTCTTTTTGCAGGCGTGGACAGCGAGTGGAAGGATGATAGCACAGAGCCATGCTGCATAGAGGAGCACAGGAACGACTGTCGGATAGCGATGGTAATGGCTGCCGTTCCAGGCAGGGCCCACCATCCAATAGAGGATAGGAATGGTAACGAGGATTACGAAGCCTCTCCCTTTAGGGGGATGATGGACGAGGCTCCAAATGGCTAGTAGCGTGAGAATGACTGCCCAGACACCACCCAGCAGCGCATTCTCGTCGAGCAAGAAGAGCCAGAGTAGAAACGAAGGCACAAAACTCAGACCAAACAAACGTCCAAAGCTGACCAAGCGGAGCATCAGCAGCTGCACCACCACAAGCAGCACAGCCACGATGGCAGCCCCCACCCATGCAAAGAGGAAAAACTGCGTGCAGAACCGTCCCAGCAAGTCGGCTACGCCCCCAGGCAACCTTATAATCTCCCAAACGTAGGTACTGTCGAAGAGAAAAAGCTGATACTGCTCCTGATAATGCAGATGGTGGGGATAGGCCAATCCGAAAAAGAGGAAGACCGCCACACCGAACAGAAGCGTATAAAGCGCTTTGATAGTGAAAAGTGAACAGCGAAAAAGTGAACCCTTCATTTGCACGAACAACATGTAACAATTTGGTTAAAACACTCTTGCGAACTCGCCTGCGCTGATTTTGACAGGTTCAACCATGAACTCAGGACGGTTGTAGCTTTTCAGGAGCGTGACGTGCATTTCGGGGTCTTCCTGCGGTAGGAGGAAGGCCTTTTCAACTTTCCCGTTGTTGAAATAGGCGAAATAGACGCGGCTGTAGTTGTCATCGTCACGACGGCTGGCGCACATAATCCAATGGCCGTTGCTCGACCATGTGGGATAGCTGTCTGAATGGCCCTCGCTGTTGAACAGGGTGAGGTCGATAGGCGAAGAGGTCTCTGCCGTGAGGGCATCGCCAGTATATTGGTCCATCGGGATACAAACGATGTCGGCATCGTGATGCCAGATATGAAAGCAGCCATACTGGCCCTCTGCAAAGAGCAGATAGTGCCCGTCGGGGCTGATGCGTGGCAAGGTGACACTCTTGTCAGCCGAGACGGCATCATAGACGAGTTCCTCCTCGCCGAAGCTCTGGGATGAAATCTCGAACGAGCGACGATAGAGGTTGTATTGCACTTTCGGATAGGTGGTACGGATGTCCTTGTCGCGCATCTCTTCAGGAAGCGGAACCGACTTGCAGTAATAGAGATATTTGCCATCGGGCGACCAAGAAGGGAATACCTCCAAAAGGTCAGGGTCATTAGAAATGATGCTCACCGAGTCTTTCACCACATCATAGAGAATGAGGTCGCTGGCTGTATCGAACACCTCCACTTTATTGGGATGAGCCGTATGGAACACTTGGTGTGTCAGGTTGGTGGAGAAGGTGACCAGCTTGGCGGCAGGGTGCCATGCTGGATAGACTCCGGCGGAGATGGTATTGTCGCGCTTCAAATCCACTTTCGATACTTTGCCGTCGTTCACAATGATTGTGCCTCCTCGAGTCACACGCGCATGAAACAGCATGTTGTCGGTTTTGTAGTTCTGATAGCTATGGCAGTTGATGCATTGGCCTTTGGGATCGTCACAGCTAACTTTGTTGTTGAAAACCTGTGTTTCTTCAAACGAGGTGAGGTTGCGCTGGGCAATCTCCATGTAGTCGTAAACAATATATGAAGGTTCGATGAGGCGATACGACAGATACTCGTCGATGGGTTGCTCGGCCACATGTATTTCAAACGGATTGAACGACATCCATCCGCCTTTTTCCTCGTTCCCGGACTTTGCTTGACCATTTGTAGCCTTTCCCCAAACCTCTACCTTGATGTTCTTACCCTTGGAGACATCAAGCATAGCATGCCATTCCGATTCGGGAATCTGCACCTTCACTCCTTCGCCGTAGGTCTGCTGTCGACCATCAGGTGTGGTGAGTCGTGCCACGCATTCTTCATACTGGTCTGCAGGGAGCATGAAGTTGAGTGGTGCAATATTGCAAGGCACGGTGACATCGCAATAATCGGGAAAGATGGCGGGCAGGCACTTCGCCTCGCGGCTTGAAGCTGGCACGTCGGGGTGATGCGCACACGATGACAAGAGCAGCGAGACGGCAGCCTGAAACAGGAAATATGGGCGGATATGTCTTTTCATTGTTTTCTTGCGTTTCGATTTCAATTACAGCCAGTCATCATATGGCTTTTCTTCCAAAGATGTTGTAGTACCAATAGGTGTCTTTCCACTGATTACGCATTTTCGCACTTATCTCTTCTGGTTTCAAACCACGTTTTACAAAGCTTTCAAGCGTCTCCCAGAACTTTTTGTAGCGGTCGTAAACGGCCTGCTCGACCGGAAGCATGATTGGCTTTTCTTCTGGTGACTTGTCCATGTACATGATATAGGCTTCCTGAGCATGCAAAGGGAATTTAGCATCCGGGTTCATCTTCACATATTTGCGTAGCGCTGCCCAGAAACGGCCGGAGTCGCACCGTATCATGGAATAAAACAAAGCCTGTTCGGAAGCCGCTTTGCTGACCGTATCAGTGGAGTGGCTGAAACTGTCGATAATAAAACGCTCGCTATTGTTCTCAACGCCATTTAGTTCATCTGTGAAAGAATTCTGTAACTCGCTTACCGTTTTCGTGATGGGGGTCGGTTGCCAATTGCTATAGAACATATTGTGATGAAGCAGGGTGTTGTATCGTTTTGCCAGTTTCTTTTCTCCAGTAGCGCAGGCGCAGCGAGACAACATCTTCATGTAGAAGGGAGAGAACCCTGTGGCAACGGCATTTTCATAACACAGGCGGATGGCGTAGTTCATCTTCCCGTAGTTGTAATACACTAAAGGAGACGCAATGTTCAGCAAACCGATGTGTAGTGAGTCGGGGTTGTAGATGTCTACACCAGGGTTGCCTAACTTGAACGAACGGTCGAGCAGCCCTCCTTCGTTCATCAAGGCAATATTCTTTAGCATGACCATAGTTTGGGTGGGCTGCTTGTTCACTTCTGCCATATGAACCACCTCCTGCCAGTTGTCGGCTTCTGCATGGCGTATCATACGCATTTCGTCGATGTAGTTCTGGTTGCGGAACATGAGCGAAGAGATGAAGACAATGCCTACAATGGCACTTAAAACCGGAACGAACCACATCAGCTTAGTTTGTGTCGCCTCACGCTTGGACATGAACCAGCTATACAGAGCAATGAGCACGGAAACTGCACCTAGCACCCAGAACGGGATGGAGAGTTGCCCGCTTGAATCGACAGGGGTCACGAAGCGGGGAAAACCAGCCATCATAACGTCATCGGGGTTTTGATTCGAATAGAGCAAAGTACGCCAGATGCCGGCTGTGATGACGAGCAAGACCAAGCCTATCAGTTCACGCCAGGTGGGTTTTTCTGTCAGCATCAGACAGAGCACGAAAAGCAAGGCAAACCACCCCAGCAAAGGATAGAAGCAGAAGCCCAACAGGTACCAGGCAAGATGCCATTTGCGTGGAGTGCAACGGGCAGCCCACAGGAGCAGGAGCATGGCAAGATAGCCTAACGACTGGGAGAACCAATATCCTCTGATTGTGAAGATGTAAATCCAATAGCCAAGGTCGATTATCGATGTAAGCAAACAAGCTATAGGCAGTAGCATCAGGGCGGAAGCATTCCCCTTCAAACGGAAAGCCTTGGCACCTACCAAGAACACGAGAGTCCAGATCGCCACCAACGCACTTGTACCTAAGGCCGGATGATAGAATAGCTGTGTGAGCCAGGCTCCCACATACTGCATTAGGCCAAAAGGTTTTGACAAGAGGGTATGGAAGAAAGGTGCTCCAAAGATGAATTCAGAACGGTCGTGTGCCGTATAGAGCACCTCTTTGTTGATATGCAGAGTATATACTACAAATAAAATGAAAGCCAGCAGACTCACATAGAGAAAGACTGCAGACACTTTGTTTCTTTTCTTCACTTCCATACTACAAAGGCATAATGGGCTGACCCATTTGATTGAGCCAGCCCATTGTTGATTATACCGTCAAGGAATGATTATTCCTCATAGTAAACACTTGTGAAGGTCGCAGAACCGTTTGTGATCAGGAGGTTCAGGTCACGGCCTTCACCGCCATTACCCTTGGCGCACTCCTTGGCAATCTGCTCAGTAAGCTGAACTTCCCACTTCATACCAGAAGTAAGTGGAATATTTTCTGCATAGACAGTGCTCCACCAACCATTCATGATACGTGCCTGACAACCTTCGCTGGCCTCCTTGACGTCAAGGATGAGGGTCTTGAGACCAAAGTAGATGTCGTCAGAAAGAGTCGGGAAATTCTGACCTTCGCTGTCGCTGAAACGCAGGGGTGCTGAATCCCATCCGCCAACGGTGAACTCACCTTCCCAGAGGGTGTACTTAGTGAGTGGGTCAGTAATCTCATTGCAGGATACAGGATAGTCTGCTGTGAGGATGGTTCCGTCAGCACAGAGAGCGGTGATGGTGACAGTGTAGTCGCCAAGTTTCATCTTCTTTTTGGCAAAGTTGCCGACGATTTCCTTTCCGCCAATATTCCACTTCGCATTGACTGGTGCGGAGGTCGTACAAGAGATAACGTTGCCATTCTGGCCACTGGCTGCCTTGTCAACAGTGACGGAAGTCTTCGCCTTGAGCTCATCAAGAGTAATGTGACCGGCATTGCTGATATTCTCCGATACAGGATCGCAGGCTACAAGCATACCTACTGCGGCGATAAACAATAATATCTTTTTCATATTGGTTACTTAATTATATTAGTAAAGTACTTTATATTGAGTCTCGGCATTAGCTGCATCCCAGCCAGGATTCTGCTTAAGTTTGCCGTTCTTAACGGTAATCTCAGTCTGAGGCTTGGATAAGAATCCGTTGGTATCGATATAGCGCTTGGTCCAAGAACAGGTCATGTGTGCCATCGTGCGCTTGTTTGACTTGTCGCCAAGGCAGACAATCTGCTTGCCAGCCTGAGCCTGAAGGGCTTTAGGAGCGTAGGAACCCTCGTTAGGATTGTTGCCTGTCCAGCGGCGCATGTCGTTGAAACGCAGACCTTCAAAAGCAAACTCCCAACGGCGCTCATCCTGAACCGCCTTCAAAGAGTATCCTGTCAGAGGAACACCAGCGCGGGCCTGCACTTGGTTCATGTACTGTGCGTCACCGGTAAGCTCGGTAAGCATCAGCAGGACGTCGGCATAACGCATCAGGTAGAAGTCTTCGAAGTGGTCGCCCTGCATCTTGTTTTCGAGTGAACTGCCGGTATAACCCTCACACATGGACCACCAAGTGTCGTTGTTGGCAGCACAAGCGTCGAGATTGACCTCGGCGTACTTCTTGACTGAATAGCCAGACTCCTCACAGTCGTCCTTCTCGTAAACATAACCTACGAGTTCGTTATCGAGGTCAATCAAAGAAGCCTTCTTGCGGAGATCGGTATAAGGATTGCTCTGATTATTCTCTGCTGCTGTCCAATCGTCCCAGATATTGCAGGAAGGAGTTCCCTGACCCCAACCTTGGTTGAAAGGATAAGTCTTTTCACGGTCACCATTCATAGCAGAAGCACCATTACGAAGTCCCCAGAATACGGAGACATAGTTGGAGTACATACGCTGGGCGTTATAGGTACCACTGATGCTCCAGGAGGAGGCATTCATAAACTGAACCTGGAAGATTTCCTCAGTGTTGCCATTACCCATGCCGGGCTGGTCGAAGCAGTTCTTGCGGTCCATGTCTGCGATGAACGTATAAGCATGGCCTTCGCCATCGTGAGCCTCATCCCAGAGTAGGCTGTTAGAGTACTGCCAGAGTGAGCGGAAGTCTTCGCATAGCTTGTAACCGCCGTTTGAAACGACATCCTTCAGGTAATTGACAACATCGGCCTGAGAAAGAGAAGCGGCGGTGCAACCCTCCTGAGCTACAAGGTCGATGGCAGGAGCAGAACCAGATGCGAGTTCGCTGACATTCTTATAGAAGCCGGCCCAGAACATGTAGGCACGGGCGATGAACGCCTCGGCAGCGAACTTGTTGGCATGGCCGTCACCATAACCCCTTTCTGTTCCCATGAGGTTTGCTGCTGACACGAGGTCGGAGAGCACCTGGGGGTAAATGGCCGTCTCAGCATCAGCCTGCTCTTCCATTTCTGGAGTAATAACAGAGGAAGTAATCAATGGCACATCGCCAAACAACTGTGTGAGCCAGAGGTAGTAGAGACCGCGCATGAAGTACGCCTCGCCAAGGAGTTGATTACGAAGAGACTTCTGATCTTCTCTCCAGGTCACGTTGTCGATAGTCTCAATAGCAGAAGTGGCACGGGCAATGCCGCCATAGAGAAGTTTGTAAGGCTCTGCATATTGATTAACACTCATCTCTACAAGATGGTGGAGAGATTTCACCTTGTTGTCCTGCAGACCGCCACTGCCGTAGCAGTTGTCGGACATGACTTCCCACCAGAAGAATATATTCTGGTTGTCAGAGTCACCGCCACCCATCGTATTCATGATACTGTAGATAGCCGATAGTTCAGATTCAACATCCGCAACCTTACCAGGGAAGACAGCATCTGTGACCTCTGTCTTACGAGGATCGGTGTCCAGCATATCGTTACAAGATGTATACAAAGTTGCTGCTGTCAAAACAGCCAACGATGTTAAAATAAATTTCTTCATAACTATTTATCGAATTAGAATTTAATACTAGTACCAACCAGATAAGTACGAGAGGGTGGGTAAAGACCCAGGTCAACACCAGATGCCCAAGGTACATCGCCACCTGCCGAACCAACTTCTGGGTCGAGCCCAGTGTAACCGGTGAATGTGCAGAGGTTCTGAGCCTGAACATAGAAGCGGAGCTGCTGGAACGGACATGACTTCCAGAGATGCTTGAAGTCGTAACCGAGAGTTACGTTCTTGATCTTGAAGTAATCTGCATCCTCCATATAACGTATGGAGTTCCAGATCGTGTTCTGATGACCAGTTGCAGAAATACGAGGCTGGTCGTTTGAGGTACCCTCACCAAACCAACGGTTCAGAATTGTGGTGTCATAGTTCTGATAGGGCGTGTCACCATAAGAACGGTAAGAACGCATAACCTGCATACCGAATGCGCCTGCACCGTTGACTGCGAAGTCAAGTCCCTTCCATGTCAGGCCAAGGTTGATGCCAAGGGTGATGTCGGGGTTGGGGTCGCCAATTTCGTGACGGTCGCAGATGTCATTGCCATTAGCGTCAATAGCCTCAGCGTAAGTGATGAGACCGTCATTATTCCAGTCGTCCCAGATGCAGTCACCGGGCATTGCATTGTCGAGAACAGCTTTGCCTGCAGCACGTGCTGCATCAATCTGCGCCTGATTCTGCCAGATGCCGCTGTAAGACATGCCGTAGAAGTAACCGATAGGATGACCTTCCTCAAAACGTGAGATGTATTCCGTACCCTGTGAGAGGATTCCGCCATTACCGTTGACATAGTGGTTCAAGTTGTTTACGCGAATGACCTCGTTCTTGTTGGTTGCAAAGTTCACACCGAAATTGTAACCGAAGTCCTTGCCAATCTTGTCATTCCATGAAACAGCAAGTTCGATACCAGTATTTCGGATGTCACCACCATTGAAGTAAGGAGGCTCTTTACCTTGGTCATACTGAGGATCCTGAAGAATAATCAGGTCTTTTGTGGTCTTATTATACCAGTCAAAGTTCACACCCAGACGGCTATCGAAGAAGCGTGCATCGAAACCTAAGTCAAGCTGCTCGGAAGTCTCCCAGGTAAGTTCGGGGTTGGGAACATTCTTTGGGTAAGCACCAGGATTTGGAGTACCTGCAACAGTGGTGGCCAGGTCTGAACCGAATTTGTAACCGCCCACGCTTGACATAATGATAGGAGAAATGTACTGGTATTTTTCCACATTACAGTTACCATTCTGTCCCCAAGATGCGCGGATTTTGAAGAAGTCCATGAAGTCCTTGGCACCCGACATGAAGTTCTCGTTGGTAACAACCCAACCAGCAGATACAGATGGGAACCATCCCCATCGCTTACCGTCGGCGAAATGGCTTGAACCATCAGCACGTAGGGTTACGGTTGCCATATAGGTCTCGTTCCAGTCCCAACTTACACGACCGAACCAAGAAGCGAGATAGTCTTCATCGTTTGGATTACCACCCAGAGAGGCATCAGAAGCATTTTCAAGAATGATGTTCGAAAGCCATGCAGAATCCCAGTCTCTCAACGATGCGAGTTGCTGGCCATAAGTAATCTTATTGCTTCCATTGAGGTTGGTACTCCAAGCAGAACTCTCAAAACTTTGACCCACCATGGCAGAAATCTTGTTACCACTGAAAACAGGAAGGTCATAGGTAAGAGTGTTGGAAATAGACCAGTTGCTGTTAAGCCAAGTGCTCTGGCTAACGCTATAGTTGTTTACGATAGCAGCACCTTCTGCTGGTGCACGTGGAGTACCAAAGTTACGGTATGCGCCAGAACCCCAGGAGTAGTTGAACTGTGTGCGCCACTTCAGATCTTTTATCGGCTGGATAACAACGAATGCAGTAGCATTGGCATTGATGTTGCGGCTCTCTGCCATCGAGTTGAATCCACCCTTGGTGAGATTCTCCCATGGGTTGTTGAACATAGCAGGAAGCCAGCCCTTACCGTAAGTAAGCTCGCCGTCAACGTTCTGCCAGTTATAAATCTCGCCATTGTCTGCATACTGTGGCAGGAGCGGAGAGGTCTGCATCAAACTGTGGATATAACTCCAGTACATACCGTCTTCAGCCAGGTCGTGGCTCTTGTTATAGCCGATAGAGATGTTCTCACCGATGGTGATGGCATCGAAATCCTTAACTCTCAAGAGCACATGGTCGCTGTTGAGGCGGATGGTGTGGCGATTATAGAAAGAGGCCTGATCGGCACCCATGATACCTTCGTTATCGGTATAGGTGTAGGACATGGCGAACTTCGAACGGTCGGCACCTCCCGTCAGGGACACAGAATGGTTGTTCTGCAGGGCATTCTTGTTCGCAAATACGCCCCACCAGTCAGTACCTTCCCAGCCGTTGGCAACCTTGGTGAGAATGTCCTGCGGAACGGTATTGGGCCAGTCCATCGTGGCTCCTGATGTGTTGAAGCTGTACTCGTCCATAATTGTCATGTACTGCTGGGCATTGAGAAGTTGGGGACGTTTGTAAACGTTCGACCAACCCGTAGCACCATTGTAGCTGAGCTCAATCTTTCCGGACTTACCCTGCTTGGTGGTCACCAGGACCACACCATTGGCAGCACGGGCACCATAGATGGCTGCAGAAGCAGCGTCTTTCAGCACGTCGATGCTCTCAATATCAGCGGAGTTGATACCGTCAAGGCTTCCAATCACACCGTCGATAACGTACAAGGGAGAAGTGTCGCGATTAGTTCCCTTACCACGGATGACCACATTAAATCCCTTACCAGGCTGTGTGGATGACTGGGTGATCTGCACACCCGGCGTCTGGCTCTGCATGGCCTCGAGGGGGTTGGTCGTGTTCAGCTTGGCAAGATCGGCGCCCTTTACCTGAAC
>JAEEGL011114440.1_pt1 | contig 39764 bp, 34 predicted proteins | sample 9134231 | NCBI WGS metagenome assembly JAEEGL01 (sample SAMN16246548, study PRJNA631951) | gut metagenome | biome: gut microbiome; feature: rumen; material: fiber-attached | host: Bos | place: Iran: Karaj | collected 2018-10
CAATAGAGAATACGACTATAATAGACTCAGAAAAGATCTTGAGAATGAATATGCTGCTCAAAGTGCGACATTTTCGGGCGGATTTGGGTTTTGCGAGATGCTTGATGTGAAAAGAGCAAGCAATGAAGAACTTCTCAAAATGGCGAAAAGAGAGGGCTTTAATCTCAACAAGTATAAAAGATAATTAATAAGGAGTGTATATGGAAACCTGGTACTATGAAGTCGTAAGCATCGACGGAGACTATGCAAACTTAAGGAGAACGGACATCGAGTCCGATGATTTAAAACTGGTAGCAAGAGCGTTGCTACCGACAGAGATATATGAGGGCTGCAGGCTCAGGTATGAGTTGTTGCAGTATTATATGGAATCATAAAATACATGATAATTGTTTATTTGCATAGCTCGAGATGATTGAAAAGATATTGAGAGAATGTTAATTCTTCCATAAAAGGATCCGAAGTGGTCCTTTTTTTGGATTGGTAGTGATACTGAAAAACAATTTTAGAAAAGAATAGTATAATAAACTATGAAAAGTAACTAAGAATATTGGCTAAATTCGGTCATATTTCTGATTAAAAACGAAAATGTATATTTTTTTGTGAAAATGTATATTTTTTTGACTTTTCAAATGGTTTTATTTAACTACAATGTGGAAAAAGAGGGATAAAAATGGATAATAAAATTGTCTTAACAAAGAATGAAAAAATCAAATTTTGTAAAAAACTTCCTGAAATAAGAAAAACAAAAGGGTATTATCAGACCGATTTAGCAAAAGTTATAGGATATACCCCGGCCGAGATTTGCCATTGGGAACATATTATAAGACTTCCACCAGAGGAAAGTATATTAAGAATAGTGAATGAATTAGGAATTGATTTAATAGAGATTCTGTATGGCAAAGAGAACGAATTAGAAAACAAAGAATTACTTCGATTTAATTCTGTAGAAGAAATAAATGATGCAATACAGAATATGATTAATTCATTTCCTTCTTTTGGAGAATATGAATCTATAGTTCGATATATGGCTCAGAAAATGATTTATGTTGGAGTAGTATTGGCCTTACGTGAATATCGCTTAGATGAAAAATTGATGAGAAAAGGTGAAAAAGAAGAATTTGAAGTGGCAACATGTAGTTGGAATGATGCGAATATAATGATTCAATGCAGATTGCTACAAAGGAATACTTCGGATTTGGACTCAACACCAATGAATAATACGAAATATTTAAAAAATCGATTGAAGAAACTTCCGGATTTCGGGAAGATGATGTGTGAATTATATTTTAATGATTATCTTGCAGGAATAGCTCCGGAATATGAAGAAAAATTTTGGAGTAATGAAATGTCTATACTTGGTTATGGAGCTGATTGTGTTAAGGAATTATTGGAAATAATACCAGAAGAAACGAATGAAATAATGATGATCTTTTTTGCCTATATGCAGATGGTATTGGATTTAAATTGGAATAAAATAGAAAACTTGAATTAATGGAATAGTGGAATTAAGAGTGGGAATACTATGAGCAAGATTAGTAAGAACATATTTGGAGATAATCATATTCATTATGCAGATTATAAAGGGGGAGAAGGTATTAATGAATCAACTTTTCCTCAAGAGTTCTTCGAGATAGTTTCCTTATTTGCAGAAGATTGTAATTATAATTTGAAAAGTTTATATGTGCATCATAACAGGTTATTCATTGAAGGCCAATCCAGAGGAGAACGAAATGTTTTAATGCTAAGATTTGGCAATCAAAGGCTTGTTGTTGCAAATATTCAGTTTATTCATCAAAGACAAGGTAAAATGACTCAACTGTATAAAATATTAAAAAAAATAAGAAAAAAATACGGATTAAAGCCTATTATGATTGAAACATGTCAAACCAAAGCTTCCAGATGTTGGTCGATTAAAAATGGATTAATTCCTCAAGAACAGACTTTAAGTTTTATTGAGAAAAAATAGTGGCGTATGGTATAATATCAAAGGGTGTAAAGTAATGAAAATAAATGAATTAAGGGGAATAATCATATACAGAGAGTAATTATAAGCACAGGCAGGGAAAGTCTGTGTTTTTTTATCGCAAATATAATTACAGAGGTGTTACATGGAAACTTTAAAATTTGAAGTATATAAAGTTGTCAATATTGAAGGAAATAATGTGACATTAATAAGAACGGACATCGAGCACGACGAAAACTCAGAAATAGCCAACGTTAATTCCGATGATTTTAAACTGGTAGAAAAAAGCCTATTGCCACTGGAAATCTATGTGGGTTGCTATCTCAAGTGTTGAAAATCAAAATATTATAAGGCATATAGTTATTTAGAGTGGAATCTACACGCTAAAGGGGGAAAGGATTATTTAATTCCAGATTTTATAAGTAATTATATAAAAACAGTAGATATATTTGTATTGGTTGAATTCTTTGCTTCAGAGGGATGGGATGAATTTCAGAATGCATTGGAAGATGATTATGATTTGTACGTATCTCCAGGTCCTGTAATTGGGTATAATCAAGTGTGCATAGGAATAAGTAAAAAACTGAACTATAAATATAAATCTGTTAAGACACTGGACATTTCGGATCATTTTAAACCAGAGTTTTTACAGGTAGATATTGAACTTGAAGAAAAGATTTTAACTATAATTGGGACTAGAATTAAATCCCAAAAGGATTATATAACAAAAAAGAATACTAAAGAAAAACAATTAGAATTTTTAAAAGACCATATAAAAAATATAGATAATGAGGTTATATGCTTAGGAGATTATAATTTTACGCAAGGATATATAAGTAATATTTTTGGCGCAATAGCGGATTGTTGGGGTCCAAGAATAAATAATGATTATTACAGTTATGCGTTTAATAAAGATGATCACATAGGGCTTGATTGGCTTCTGACAAAAAAGATAAAAGATGTATTTAATGGATATGAGGATAAAGGAAAAAGCCCTTTTGCAACATATGATTGGAAATTCATTGATGAAATAGAAGACTATGGAGATCATTCGAAGGACGATTATTTAGGAATAGATGGATTACCTGATCATGCGATATTAAAAGGAATGATTAGCTTAGAATAAAAGGAATGATAGTTAAGTGTGATTAAGTAAAACATTTTTGTGGAAGAAAAACAAAAATAAAGGATTAGTGATAATGGGTATTTTTAATAAATCAATTGGACCAGTTTTTGTAAAAGAAGATAGTGATGTTTCAGTATTTATTGAAAAAATGAAAGCTTTATCCGACGAAGCATCTCCAAGGATAAAAGAAGAAATAGACAAACAGGTAAAGCTTGCTTTTTATGGGGAGGTTGGAGAAAAGAATATTGCATTTGAACTAAGGAACAGTGGGCTAGATATGTATATATTGCATGATATTTATCTTGAACATGAAGACTTGAGTGCTCAGATAGATTATCTAATAATATGCAGGAAAAAGATATATGTTCTGGAATGCAAGAATCTCATAGGTGATATTGAAATTGATAACAACGGACAATTTACTAGAAGATATGAGGTTAACGGAAAGAAATACAAAGAAAGCATTTATTCGCCTATTACACAAAACGAAAGACATATGAATGTTTTGAAGGAAGTCAGAAAAGTAAGTAAAAGCAACTTTCTTAAAAAGCAATTATTCTTGAGCAATTTTGAAAAAGGCTACCAGTCTATAGTTGTTCTTGCAAATCCGAAATCCTATTTGAATGATAAATTTGCAAAAAAAGAAATCAAACAAAAGGTTATACGTGCGGATCAATTGGTAGCATTTATTAAGAAATGCGAAGAAGAATGTACGGAACCTGAATATTTTGAAAAAGATATGAAGGAATTGGCTGAATTCTATCTATCAAAAAGCATTCCGAATAAGTCGAATTATTCACAAAAATATGAGGAGTTTGTAAGAAAAGAAAAAGAGAACGCTGTAAAAGCAGAGAATAATGAAGAATTGATTTGCCCGAAGTGTGGATCAAAACTTGTTTTGCGAACTGCAAAAATCGGACAATACGCGGGAAAACAGTTCTATGGATGTAGTGGATATCCAAATTGTAAATATATTCAGAATATCTTAGGGAAAGAAAATGTGTTTTTTTAGAAGAAAAATTAAACAAAATAGTGATAACAATACTGCAAAGCTCAAAGAATTTCTTTGAAAAATCGAAGTTTATTTGTGCCGAATATGATATAATAATTTAGTATTTTACAGTAAGTATTTTGAGGGAATTTTTATGAAAGTGTCGTACATTGGTTTATGGAAATTATTACTTGATAAAGGCCTGAAAAAACAAGATTTGGTTGAAAAAGTTGGGCTTAGTTCGTCAACAGTTGCAAAGATGGGGAAAGGTGAGAATGTTTCTATGGATGTTCTTCAAAAGATTTGCGATTACCTTGACTGCAATGTTGGGGACATTATGAGTTTTGAGAAGAATTAATTTTCCAATTATAAAAAATAGTACTTTAAGGAAACAATATGTTGTTTAATGATGCAATTCGTTCAAACGAACAGATGATAAATATGATAAATGATGTTCTTCAAACAAAGAACAACGCTGTCATTAATATTGTGAATGATAAACTTACTATTTCTGTTTTCTCACTTTTGGAGAAAAACTTAAAGAATGTAAAAGAGATTAATTTTGTTATAAGAGACTCTCGTTTTTTGCCACATCAATCAGAAATATCGCATGAATTTGAAATAAATCCGACAGATGTATTATTTAATACATACGATATTATGGAGAAGAATACGTTGCAACACTTTTCTAAAGCGAGAAGTATGCACGATTTTATAGAAAAGCATGTGAATATTAGAAGAGTTAATTCGGGTATTCGAGTAGGCGGAAATGTTCTTATAATTGATGATGATTTTATGATTCAGGGATCGTCTTCTCTTGAAGTATCGCAAAAGCATATTCGAGAAATGATGAATAGTATCAATTTTGATACTGTTCTAAATGGAAGTGCTGATAAGGAACAAATATCAGGGGCACTTAATACTTTCAATCAGATATGGTTTAATGAAAAAATATCTGTGGATTATAAGGATGAATTACTCAAGAGTTTACAATATGTGTATAAAGAACACTCACCTGAGTTTTTATATTATTTCACCCTTAATGAGTTGTTTGGACATCAGTTAGATACAGGGGTTGAACGTTTCGAAAAAGACAGTACGCGATTTAAGAAGACTGAAATATGGAATGCTCTTTTTGATTTTCAGAAAGATTGTGTAGTATCGGCGATAAGAAAACTCAACACATATGGGGGATGTATTATTGCAGATTCTGTCGGTTTGGGAAAAACTTTTGAAGCACTTGCCGTTATAAAATATTTTGAATTGGGAATGAATAGAGTGTTGGTTCTTACCCCGGCGAAGTTATATGATAACTGGAATTCTTTTCGTGGGGATTATAAGGATTCATTCTTGCATGAGCAGTTTAATTATCGAATAATGTATCACACCGATTTATCTCGTTATCGTGGAATGTCAAAATCCGGAATGGATTTAAAGCAATTTGATTGGGGATTGTATGATCTTGTCGTAATCGATGAATCGCATAATTTTAGAAATAGAAACGACAGATATGATGAGAATGATCAGTTAATTATGACGAGATATGCTCGTTTAATGCAGGATGTTATTAAGAAGGGAAACAATAATACAAAGGTTTTACTTCTTTCTGCTACACCCGTAAACAATTCTCTTGTGGATTTGAAGAATCAGTTAAGTATAATCACTCATGATGAAGATTTCGCTTTTGAGGAAGAAGGAATAGCGAGCATCGATAATTTGCTTAGAAGGTCATCGACTATAATTAATCAATGGGAGCGACAGCCAGGTCATACTAAAAATGAATTATTGGACAGCCTTCCTTCAGATTTTTATAAGTTGTTGGAACTGATGACAATATCAAGAAGTAGAAAACATATAACAAGTTATTATGGAAATAATGGAGTAGGAAGATTTCCAGACAAAAATAAACCGATAACGATGAACAGTGACATTGATATCAATGGTGAACTGCTCAATTTTGTTGATACAAACGAATTACTTGAATCTTTGATTTTATCTGTGTATACACCTACTAGATACATAAAAGAAGAATTCAAAAAAATATATGCAGAAAAATATTCTTTATCCGGCAAACATGGAGGAAAGATTTCCTTTGATACGCAGTCAAGAGGTATGATCATTCTCCATAGATTTAATCTGTTTAAAAGATTGGAAAGTTCGGTCTATTCTTTTGAGGAGACACTTAAAAGAATGCTTGAAAGAATAGATAGAACAGAAGAATTATTAAAAAAAGGGTCAGGTTTAGTAGAAGAGGAAGATACGGATTTTGATGAGGAAGAATTATTTATTGAGGGTAAATATGAAATAGAAGTTAAGCATCTTCTTGTAAATGATTATTTAGAAGATCTAGCTTGGGATAAGGAGATTGTAAAAGAAATACACAAAAATGCAAGACGGATTCTGGATGAACACAGAGACAAAAAGCTTGAAGATCTAAAAAGCATATTGATAGATAAGATAAAGAAAACTCCCTATAACTGGGGAAACAAAAAGGTGCTAGTGTTTACAGCATTTGCTGATACCGCGGATTATCTATATGACGAACTGTCAGAGTATATGAGACAGTTTGGAGTATTTACAGCCACAGTAGCTGGAAGAGGAATCAGAACAAATAATAAGAAAGTAGATAATGATTATAATTCCGTATTGTGTGCATTTTCGCCAATATCAAAAATGAAAAAGGAAATACCTGCTGATGAGCAAATAGATTTGCTTATAGGCACGGACTGTATTTCGGAAGGCCAGAACCTGCAGGATTGTGATACAGTAATCAACTTTGATATTCAGTGGAACCCTGTGTCGCTTATACAGCGCTTCGGAAGAATCGATCGTATTGGAAGTAAAAATACAAATATCCAGATGATTAATTTCTTCCCGAACATGGAACTAAATGAATATCTGGGATTGGAGCAGAGAGTTAAGGGCAAGATGACCACTTTAAATCTGGTATCAACAGGTGATGAGGATATTCTTACTCCAGAGATGAACGATTTCAATTTCCGTAAGCGTCAGCTGGAAAGATTGAAAAATGAAGTTATTGATATTGAGGATGCCAATGAGAATATCTCGCTGACAGATCTCAATATGAATGAATATCTGAATGAGCTTTCAGAGTACATCAATGCGAATCCGGTGATCAAGAAGGTGCCGAAGGGCGTGTACTCTGTGACGGACGATGAGAGCAAGGGAGTATTGTTCTGCTTTAAGCATCGCAACGAACTTGAAAAGCCGAAGTCAGATAGTTCACTGTATCCGTATTATATGATCTATATCCTCAATGATGGTGAGATCCTTTATGGAAATGCTCAGGCAAGAGAAACAGTTAAGCAGTTTAGAAAGCTTTGCTATAGCAAGACGGAGCCGGTGAAGGGATTATTTCTGAGGTTCTTTGAAAAAACTGACAATACAACAAAGATGGACTTCTATTCAGGACTATTAAATAAGGCTATAAAGTCTATCAAAGGGGAGGAAGAATCGAAAGCAGTTCAGATAATGTTTGATTTTGGCGGATTCAACAATGCCTTTGCAGATGAATCAGTAGATGACTTTGAGTTGGTTTCATTTTTGGTGGTGGAGTAAATGTTTGATATTCCGAAAAGATTTGAAACAAATCTTGATGTAAAACTTAGGGATTTCATTCCGAAGGAATTGAATCCTAATGATAAGCGACGGGTAAAAGAAGTGACCAAATCTGTTAAGATGACTTATCAGATTGCCGGGGAAGAAATTCCATCGCTGGTAAATGAAGAATATCGATGTCAGGTAATTCAGTTCTATGAGATAGAGCTGGAAAGCATAAAGGAAGCAAACTTTATTGCAAATATATACCAGAACTTGATTAAGCCACTTTGTATAATGAGATTCTATGACAGTAAAGACGAAGAATACTCATTCGCAGATAAACGCCTAAGCCAGACGGAAGAGAATCAGATTGTGGTTGAAGATGTATATATGTCACAGAAATATCCATACGGTCTGCCGGGGGAAGGCATAGGAAAATATCTAGAATATCTGTCGTTTGACAAGATAAAGAACAAGACAGATAAGCTGGCCTTTTACCGAGAATGGATGTATAAGATTTATCTTCTGGAACACAAGTCAGCATTTGAAGATGTGGAAAAGATTATATGTAATAATGCATGGTACAGTACGGCACGTGCGGAAGCTATATATAAAAAGTTTGTGGAACTGGTTGGGGCAAGAGAGAAAGCGGCAAAGGCTCAAATAAATTCTGAAAAGATGAAGGCTAACAAGGCTGTAAAAGCAGCTAAGGAATCTTTAATTGAAGAATTGATGTAGTTCACAAAGTGAGGGTGTATATTATGGATTCTAATTTATCTATTGACAAAGTTATTAAAGTAAAGATGAACGATGATGAACTAAAAAAATGTATTGAGACGGCGGAATTCTTGTGCGAATCAGTCGTTGACCGAAAAGATTTGCATAAGAGAGATTATCTTGAAAGATTTATTGATCTTCTGATGGGGGAAATCTCTGAACAGAGTGTAATAAAATGGTTTCACGACAATGGTAAATTTGCTAAATCTGCAGTAGATAAGAAATCCAGAAAACCGGATATGGGTCACGATATAATTTTAAAAACTAAAGATAATAAAGAAATATTGTGTTCAGTTAAATCATCACTCTCAGTGTTTAAGAGCGATATGCAACAAATACTCGATACATTTACAATTGCCACAAAGAAGAGTGAAGTTAGACAGGTGAATATACAGGTCTATTATTGGCTTTCTCCGATTTCGACACCAAGAGTCTGCGTTCCGAATCACGAGAATATGGCAATTATTGGTTGGGTTGGGGAGAATGACATTAAGTCTTTTGGGACATACTCAACTGAAGAAAGAGAGTCGCCTGATCAAATAAAACTTAGGCAAATAAGAAGCATGGAAAGCTTGCTTAAATATATTATTTAATGGAGGGCTTGAGATGAACAAAGTAAGTTCAAAGATTAATTCTATAGTTGAAGATAATATCGAAAAAATAGCTATGTTATTTCCAAGCGTAGTAAAAGATGGAGAAGTAGATTTAGAAGCGTTAAAAGAAGAATTAGGGTATTTTAAATCTGACATAAAAGAAAAATATGAATTTACTTGGGTAGGTAAACAAGAGGCAAAAAGATTATCACAAGAAGACATTCATAATAAAACTTTAAAACTTATTGAAGAATATTCTCCCGAAGATGATACCCAAAATATCTATATAGAGGGAGATAATTTAGATGCCCTGAAACTATTAAGACAGAATTATTATGGTGCAATAAAGATGATTTATATTGATCCTCCTTATAACACGGGGAGTGATTTTGTATATAACGATAAATTCAAAATGAACAGAGAAGATAGTTTTGAGCAAGAGGGGATATTATCATCTGATGGGGAATACTATACACAAAATATTCGGTCAGGTAATAGGTTTCATGCTAATTGGTTAAATATGATTTATCCTAGACTACTAATAGCGAAAGATTTGTTGACAGATGATGGCGTTATTTTTATTAGTATAGATGATAATGAATTAGAGAATTTAAAAAACATATGCAACATTGTTTTTGGAGAAAGTAATTATGTTTCTATGTTTCCGTGGAGAAAAAGAACAGCTAAATCAGATGTGCCTTTTGGAATATCTCAAGATTATGAATGGATAGTTTGTTATGCTAGAACACAAAATTTGAAGTGTAGTATTGAAGGAAAGGAAAGGAAATATTTTCAGACGGATGATTTTCCAGACCGTCCTTGGAGAGTGCATGACTTAACTAAACAGACAACAGCTAGTGAAAGGCCAAATAGCTATTTTACAATTATTAATCCTAAAACGGGGGCTAAATATCCGGCTAATCCAAATCGTACCTGGGCAATAACGCAAGAAACATTCGAAAAATATTATGCGGAAGATAGAATAGTTTTTCCTGGAGATTATAGTTTCTTAAATATTAGTAAGCCTGTCCTGAGGTATTGGAAAGAGGATGATATGGAAAAGGCAGGAGATGATTTTGGAAAGATTGCTGTAAGTACAAAATTACCAGATGATATAGGAATGTCTCAAGATGGAACAAAGGAAATTTCAAGTATTTTTGAGACAAAAGTATTTCCTTTCCCTAAACCATCATCATTAATTCAGTTTTTATGTAAAATCGCAACTGGAAAAGATGATATTATATTAGACTTTTTTTCTGGCTCGGCAACGACTGCGCAGGCCGTTATGCAGCTCAATGCGGAAGATGGAGGAGAGCGTAAATTTATTCTTGTTCAATATCCAGAAAAAACAGATGAAAATAGTGAGGCATTTATTGCAGGATATAAGAACATATGTGAAATTGGCAAGGAAAGAATTAGGAGAGTTGGAAAGAAATATAATGATTCAAAGATTGATACCGGTATGAAGGTGTTTGCTGTTTCCGATACGAATATTAAGTGGAATAGTTTAATATCGATGGGTCAGTTAGACATAACACAAATTGAATCAACACCAGATTTGATAGACTTTATACCAGGAAGTAAGGATGAGGATATTGTTTACGAATTAATTCTTCGCCAAAGAGATGTTCCGCTTTCGGAGAAACTGGAGCGATTGATGGATATCGGGGAAAGGACATACATATATGCAGATAGCTATCTGGTATGCCTTGAAAGCGAGATAACGGAAGCAATGGTTGATAAGCTGGCAGAACTTGATCCGGTACCGGTAAAGTTTATATTCAGAGATTCTGCGTTTGGTGATGATATCGCATTGAAGGATGAAACCTTTAGGCGACTGAAGGCAGTGATAGATAAGAATGCTGGTGATGCAAAGGTTAGTTACACAGTTGAATTCATATAAGGAGATGGACTGATGGAAGAAACAAAAGTAAGTCAGCAGATTAACGATGTAGCAAAAGATAATCTGAAGAAGTTGGTGCAGTTATTCCCTTCAGTAGTAAAGGATGGAATAGTTGATTTTGATGCACTGAAGGCTGAACTTGGAGAAATCGAAGAAGTAGGCGCTGAGAAATTTGAACTTTCATGGGCAGGAAAAACAGCCGCGAAGAAGATATCCAGAGAGGACATTGCGGGTAGAACATTAAAGTATATACCTGCTGAGGGCAAGGAAACGAAAACTACAGAGAATCTTTATATCGAAGGTGACAATCTTGAAGTGCTCAAGCTATTAAGACAAAATTATTATGCATCCATCAAGATGATTTATATTGATCCTCCATACAATACAGGAAATGATTTTATTTATAATGATTCGTTTTTAATGTCTCAGGAGGAAGATGACAGAGCAAGTGGTTTGGTTGGTGATGATGGAGAACGGTATTCTATCAATAAGAGTTCTCAAAACAGATATCATGCAAACTGGTTGAATATGATTTACCCGAGACTAAGAATAGCCAGAGACTTCCTTAAGGATGATGGAGTTATCTTTATTTCGATTGACGATAATGAGCAGGATAATCTTAAAAAAGTATGTGATGAGATCTATGGAGAAAACAATTTTGTAGGAATACTTGTATTGAAAACTGCTACAGATAATAATCCGCGACAGATAAATACGGAGCACGAATACATATTGTGCTACGCAAAGAACAAAGATGAATTATCAGCTTGGAGTTCAGAAAACGAAAAAGCAAAGAGGATAACAGAAAAATACGAAGAACTAAAGGGAACATATGGTTCTGACTGTTCAAAAATACAAGAAAAATTAAGAGAATGGATAAAAAAGAATGCAGCTTCATTAGAGGGCGTGACACACTATGATAATGTTGATGAAAAGGGAGTATTTCATGATGGTGATGTTGCCAATACAGTTTTTGGAGGGTATAAGTACCCTGTGATTCATCCTGTAACGGGAAAAGAATGTAAGATACCTGATAAAGGCTTTCGTTTCGCTGAATCGACAATGATGGAGATGATAGAGAATGGAGATATCCTTTTTGGTGAAGATGAAACAACATTGATTAAACCTAAAAAGAGGGTAGAAAATGCGAGGGATGTATTAAGATCAATCATTTACGAGGATGGACGTACATCAACAAAGCAATTTGAAACTCTGATGGCAAGGGACATTTTTCAAAATCCTAAGTCACCAATGATATTGGAACGCCTGATGGGATTTGTACTTAATGATAACGATATTGTATTGGATTTCTTTTCAGGAAGCGGCACTTCGGCAGAAGCAGTTATGCGCCTTAATGCTAAGAGAAATTTAAATATAAAATACATTATGGTGCAACTACCGGAAGATATAGATGAATCTATGAAGGAAGCGTCATCTAAGGCAAAAAAAACATTTAGTAATGCAATAGATTTTTTGGATTCTATTGGCAAAAAACACACGATAGTAGAGATTGGAAAAGAAAGAATTCGTCGTGCCGGTGAAAAGATAGCTGAGGAGAATCCGGAATGTAACATAGATAAAGGATTCAAAGTGTTCCGTGTCGCAGATACAAATATTAAGTGGAACTCACTTATAGCAAACGGTCAGCTTAATCTTTCTCAGATAGAATCTACACCGGATCTGATGGACTTCATGCCTGGAACCAATGACATTGATGTTGTCTACGAAATCATGTTGAGACAACGTGATGTTTCGCTATCAGAAAAAATCGAGGAATTGAGCAATATTGGAGACAGAACATACCTTTACGCTGCTGCTTATCTGATTTGTCTTGAAAGCAAGATTACAACAACGATGATTGATAAGTTGGCGGCAATAGATCCAGTTCCAGTGAAATACGTATTCAGGGATTCTGCCTTCAAGGATGACATAGCTCTTAAGGATGAAACATTCCGTAGATTGAAAGCAGTTATTGAAAAAAATACCAATCAGGCAAAGCAGACATACACTGTAGAGTTCATATAGGAGGAATCAACAATGGCAAATAGAATTACATTCCAATTTGATGATAGCCTTGATTATCAAGTTCAGGCGGTAAAATCCACAGTTGAACTCTTTCGTGGCTTATCAAGAAATGTAGATGGAATATATAGACCGGATCGTGTTAGGAAATTTGGAGAAGGAGATCCTGTAAGAAACCATGGAATTGTAACAGGGAGAAGGCTATTAGATAATCTTCGTGAAGTTCAATTAGAAAATGAACTGTTCGCTGACAATGAGTTGTATGATAACAACTTTACAATAGAGATGGAAACAGGAACAGGCAAAACATATGTTTATCTCCGAACTATTTTAGAATTATATAAAGAATATGATTTTAAGAAGTTTATCATAGTGGTCCCGTCTATCGCCATCCGAAAGGGTGTAGAGAAATCTATAGATCAACTAAAGGATCACTTTAACCGTCTCTACAATATTGATATTCAGAAACATTGTTTTATTTATGATAGTACTAATGCTCGTCAGATTAGTTCAAAGTTAGTTGAGAGTAATGACTTGTCTATTTGTGTAATGAATATTCAAGCCTTTAATAAAGATACGAACAAGATTCGTGTTGAGGATGAATATGGTCAGATTTTATGGGAAGATATCAAGTATATTAAACCTATAGTTATCATTGATGAACCACAAAAGATAGAAGGAACCGCAAGTAAAAAGTCTAAATCTTTACAAGCTATAGAAGATCTAGAACCATTATTTACTCTCCGCTATTCGGCTACACATAAGAAACTGTATAACCAAATATATAAACTGGATTCTTATGGGGCATATCAAAAGGATTTAGTAAAAAAGATAGAAGTTAAAACAGTGCATGGAGTTATTCCTAAAGATTTCCCCTATATTCGATATTTATCGTTTACATCTGATTTAAAGGCAAGGGTGGAGATTTTCTCGCAGGAACAGGGAGGAGTTATTCGATTTAAATCATTTAATGTGTCTGGAGGAACCTCAATATATGAATTGTCGGGTGGCTTGTCACAGTATGAGGATATGCGAGTTGCGGAGCAACCACATAAGCTTAAGCCGTTACAAGTTTCGACAAAAGACAAGATTATTCCTTTGGAAATAGGTCACAGTAATTATGAGATTCAAAAGAATGAAGCAATTAGGATTCAAATACGTCTTGCTATTCAGAATCATTTTGCAAAGCAGATAAATTTGTTGAAATATGGGAGAAAAATAAAAGCCCTGACCTTGTTCTTTATTGACTCCGTTGATAAAGTTAGAGATCCCAATGCTGAAGATGGAAGGGGAGAATATCTTCGTATTTTTGATGAAGAATATACAAAATATATATCTACTAATGCACATAGATTAGAACAATACAAAGAGTATTTTCCAGAATATATGCATGTTTTAAAAGTGAGAGAAGGGTATTTTGCTATAGATAAAAAGAATAATGTTGTAGATGTTGAAGGCTGGGATTCCTCTCTTGATGAAGAGGCAATGAAACTTAAAGCGAAATCACAAGAGGATATTGATCGTGGAATCGAGCTAATTCTTGAAAAGAAAGATGAACTTATTTCATTTGAAGAGCCTTTGGCATTTATATTCTCTCACTCTGCTCTTCGTGAGGGATGGGATAATCCGAATGTATTTACACTATGTACTTTGAAGGCCGGTGGATCTGAGATAGCTAAGAAGCAGGAAATTGGTAGAGGATTACGTTTGCCGGTGGATATTACCGGAAATAGATGCCTCGACAGAAAACTTAATGAGCTTACTGTCATAGCAAATGATTATTATGAGCATTTTGCAAACGCACTTCAAACAGATTTTAATGACAATATGAACTTCAATAAGAATGAAGTTACTGCTGAAATACTTATATCTGCTCTAAAGAAAGCAGGTGTTCCTAAGGATAAGGTTACTGCAGAACTAGTAGATACTTTTAAAGAGGAATTGGTTTCGGCAGGTGTTATGAATTCAGATAATGTATTAAAGGGGAATCCCGCACAAATCTCGAAGACATTTGAAGAAATGACATTTGTAAATGAAACATTAAATGAGCATGCAACTAACATAAAGAGCCAGTTTGTGGATTTGATGATTCAGAAAGGCTCGAAGAAAATTGAAATCCGTAACGGAGATAATGAGCCGTATAATAATAAAGTTAGGGCATTTGTGACAGAAGGCGATTTTGAAAAGATATACGTGGGTCTCAGAAATAACCTTATGCAGCGGACAATGTATAAGTTTAAAATTGACAAAGATAAGTTTATCGAACAATGTTCTTTTGATATAAATAATAAACTTATGTTTATGGAATCAACAAATCAATATAAAGTTGAAACAGGTCATGCTACTTACAATGAATCTGCTAGGATGGAAATGAAAAAAGCAGAATACGCAGATAAAGAAATGAAGGTTGAAGCAGAAGTTGTTGAAAAGTCTGATTTTGAAATTGCCAATTATATAATGTACCATACCATGCTTCCAAGACTTGCGATTTTTAAGATTATTGCAGGTGTTGAAAAACGTAAACTATTGAACAATCAAGATATTCTCGATGAAGTTACTCAATTGATTCTAAATAAACTTAATGATACTAAGGCTGCAAATATTACATCATATGAAGTTATAAATGGTTATGAGTTAGACAGTCGTAATATTTTTGAACTGGATACAATTTCTGAGGAAGATTTTGATAAAGAATGGAGAGTTTTTCAGGCAAACAATGATCGAAAAGCAGCTATGAACGAATACTATAAAATGGACAGTGCTGGAGAATATGAGTTTGCTAAAAGGCTCGAAAATAATGAAAATGTTCTTTTGTTTACAAAACTTAAAAAGGGTGGATTTGTAATTGATACTCCATACGGCAATTATTCACCTGACTGGGCTGTCGTTTGTAAAAAAGAAGGTCTTAAGAATCCTGATTTAGGTATTTACTTTATAGTTGAAACTAAGGCAGGAAAAGCCGAGGTAAATCTTCAAGAGGTGGAACGTAATAAGATAAAGTGTGGAAAACTTCATTTTGCGGCAGTCTCAAATCAAGTGAAATTTGATTGGGTAAATGGTTATCAAGACTTTATTAGTAAGTTTGGAGTTAAAGAAGATACAACTATTTTAGTTGAAAATGTAGGATTCCATAATGATTCTAGTGTAGTCGAAGAATACGCAACTCGCCTAACAGAAAATGATTATAAATAAAATGAAAAACAAATGGGAAATAACAAGATATTTAATTGATGCTAAGAAAAATGTTGATAGTATTTGGTTTATATCCGAAAATGTTGAACAATTAAGATTTATAGATATACGAAAAAGGATTAATGAAATTCGTCGGGATTTTTATATTAATTGTTGTATCGTTTTGGATGAATCATTTGCTCAAACAAACAAGAAAAAATCTGAGATATGTTCAAATGATGATATCGTAAAAAGGGTGTATTATGAGCGAGATAAAAACGTTGCTCATAAGGATGAAAATTATGTAAGAAAAGAGTATCAATCTATTGATGATATTCGGCTAGAAATGAGAAAACAACTGGAACATATTAGGTGTGTTTGTAGGAAGAATCTACCAGATGTTATTACATTAGATTTTGTTGCGTATGATCGAGAACTTTTTAGATTTATTCATCATATTACGGCAGATGTTGAAGAGGATATCCTGAAGAGAAAATACCCAATGCGGGAGAATTTGATATCAAAAGAAAACGCCCATTCTTTTACTATTTTTCAAGATACGGAGGATTTAAAAGGAATACCAAAAGAAAGATTAAAAGAGTACGGGGTAGTAATTAAAGATGGTATTTGTTTTTTTGAAGGTATTCAAGAACGACAAGATGCCTGCATCCGTCTTAATGTTTTGTGCGGATATGATATATGGTGCTCCGTTAATATGAAAGAAATGGATAAAATGATTCAACTAACTCAATTAGGGTGTTTCGATGAATATGGAATTATTCAAGAACCACCGAAAGACCCGATTCTTCTATCTCGAATCAATTCAATCCTGAGTAGTCCTATTGAGGAGTAGGAAGAATATATGAAGAAGGAGTAAAGGAATGGCAGAACTGTTTGAAATAGTTGGGGAAGACTTCTTTAAGCCGTTCACAAGTATATATAAAAGAATATACATTGATTGCTTGAACATCATTTACGATTCTTATAGAACAGAACTGTCATATGGTGCTGATAGGGATATTCTTGTCTCAAAATTAACTTACTATTTTGATAGTCAAGTATTTGGAGATATTAAATTTGAGGATGAATCCGTATCAATAAAAGATTCAAAATCAAAAGCTTCGACATTTCTTAGAAAGCTTAAAGAATACGGATGGATAGAATATGACATTGGCAATGATCAGAAAATCCGAGTTATTATGTCAAATCACTCTGTTTCTTTAATACAAACCATTAATGCAATTACAAAGCAAGAAGAAATGGAGTATCAGAGCGAGATTTCTGCTATTTATTCGATTCTTACAAATGAAGAATTGATTTATAGACCTTATGGGCAAGTATTAAAACCTGTATATAATCATACCTTATCATTATTTACTGAATTAAAAAAACTGAATACAAGTATACGAATGTATATTGATGAACTTACTGCAGATAAAACGGCGGAAGAGATATTGGAACAATTTTTTTCTTATCACGAGGAAATAGGATCGAAAGCATATCATAGAATCAAAACCAATGAAAATGTTTCGCGCTTCAGAAATATAATTGTCAGAAGACTACAGAATATGTTAGAGGATAGCGTGTGTTATGATCTTTTGGTTCAGGGTTGTATGAACATTGAAGGAATAAATGATTATGAAGAAGCTTCAGACAGTGTTCATGGAATGATTGCGGAGACAATAGATCGTTTTCGTTCGTATGATGAAATCGTAGATGAAATTGATAGAAAGAATTCTAAATATATTCGTAACGCAGTAGAACGTGCGAAATTCTTACTCCTAAATAGCAATAATGCTGAAGGAAAAATATCCAAGATAATTCAATATTTGGCAGAGCAGTTTAACAAAGATGAGGAAAAAAATCTTACAGAAGATGCCTCTGAAGATATATGCAGGATTTTCAATATCTTTCCACAAGGATATCTTAGCGGAGAGTCATTAAAAGCAATTCCCATATCTAAAAGAATTACGGAAGTTGATGAACTTTCTGAAGGCTTTGTTTTATCCGAAGATGAAAGAGAACTAAGAAGACTTGCAATTATAGAAAAGAATAAGAATAGATTCTCTAAAAAGAATATAAGCACTTATGTTGATGAGATGCTAAAGGAAAAACAGACAGTTATGGCTTCTGAGATAGAAATATTATCTAGAAGAGATATGATTCGTGTAATCTTTATCTATTTATATGGGAAAGAGGATAAAACTGAATTCATGGTCACTAATTGCGGTAATCAAATAGAAAAAGAAGGATTTAGATTTAGAGATTTTGAAATAAAAAGGAGGATTCGCTGATGGAATTTATAGATGTTCTTGAGAATGTTCCCAAAGAAAAATTCAAATCTACAGCAAACAAGCTTCTTAATGAATGCTTTATTTTAAAGAAAAATAAGGATACGGTTTCTGAATATAATTTTATACTCAATTACCGTGATTATTTTGTTTCTTTGTTTGATATTCTTGGATATGAATTAATCATACAGGAAGACCAAGGTGTTATAGGGATAAATAATCCTGCGGGTACAGGAAGGATACATCTAAGGAAAATAGAGAGTATGCTTCTTCTGATTTTGCGTCTTTTGTATATTGAAGAACGAAAGAAAGTAACTCAAACAAGTGATGTGGTTGTGTTAGTAGATCAGGTTTATGACAAATACAATATGTTAAAGATGCAGAATAAGTTAGATAAGATTACTTTGCGTAATTCTATGGGTTTATTCAGAAGATATCATCTTATACAGAATCTTGATACAGATATGTCTAATCCTGATACAAGGGTAATAATATATCCTTCTATATTATTTGCTGTAGCTAATACAAGTTTGGAAGAAATGTATGAAGTGGCAAAAGATAAGCTTGAAAAATACTCAAAGGGAGGAGAAGATTATGCAGACAGTTCAGATGATGAAGAAACTGACTAAGATTAAATTAATTAATTGGCATTATTTTGAGAATGAAACGATTAACGTAGATGGTTCTTTTCTTCTTAGTGGTGAAAATGCATCAGGCAAATCTACAATATTAGATGCGATACAATTAGTTTTAACTACCAGTACCAAATCTTTTAATCTTGCTACTACAGTTGGAGAAAAGCGTAGCAAACGTGATTTAAAGGGTTATGTGCGTTGTAAAACCGGTGAGGAAGGAAATACATATTATCGTTCCGGAAGTATTATATCTTTTGTAGCTTTAGAATTCTATGAGGAGAGCAAAGACAGATTTTTTACTATAGGAGTAAAGATAGATTCTCCTGATTTGGAAAGTGAATTAAAGAAAAAGTGGTTTAAAATTGAGGCTCCCATTGATGCTATAAGTTTTATCGTGAATAATAAACCGGCATTGGATGAACAGTTCATGGTAAACGGCAAAAAGGTGCCTTTTATATTAACGACTTCGGAAGCTAAGAATCAATTTAGAGCTAGACTTGGCCATCTCGATGAGAATTTTTTCGAAATGATACCGAAATCCATAGCTTTCAAGCCGATGGACAATGTAAAGAGTTTTATAAATAAATTCATTCTTCCCGAAAAGAAGATTGATGTTGATACTTTGCGAGAAAATATACGCAACTTAAGGGAAATGCAGATTGTGTTAGCTGAAGTTCGTAAGCAGATTGACCAACTTCAGATTATTTTAGATAAATACAATGAAATAAAAGAGAACGATAAACAAATACTGGTTATTGATATCCTTATGAAGTTGGCTTCATTGGCTGATAAAGAGCAGAAGATTGAAGATGCGATTCAAGAGAAAATCAGAAAGGAAAATGCTCTCGAAAGAAAGAATCATGAAATAGAGGAACTTGAACAATCATTAGATTCTGTTGAAAAACGATACAATGAGGTGCAGGTATCAATTAAAACAAGTGACTGCGCGATGCTTATAGCTCAACTTCAAAACGAACTATGCATTATAGAAGAGAAGAAAAAAGCTCTTAAAGAGAAGATGACCGTTTTATCTACACAGCTGGTAAAGGCTGAGTCAGCATTCAGAGCTTTGGATACTTCTAAAATCACTGTATCAGCTATGGAACTTAGATCTGTAAGTGAAGTGAGTGTTTCTGATGATAAAAAATCTGATATTGTCATTAAATTGTGCTCATCCATTAATGAAGAAAAAAAGAATTCATATGAAAATCAGGCGAAATACTCCAGAAAAATACAAGATTTATCAGAGAAGGAAGAAAGACTTAAAGAAGAAGTTGAACTTCTAAAGAATAATCAAATAAGCTATCCTCCTAATACAGTAAAACTACAGCGATTAATAAGAGAGGAATTTTCGAATCGTCGAATAGATTCTGAAGTTAGAGTATTTGCAGATTTATTAGAAATTATTGAACCCGAATGGCAAGATGCTGTTGAGGGTTATTTGAATACTCAGCGTTTTTATCTGATTGTTAATCCCGATGTCTATGATATAGCTGCTGATGTATACGATAGACATAAGAATGAAGTACATACGGTTGCTCTGGTAAATACAGGTGCTCTTGACTTGAATTCACCGGTAGAAGAGTTGAGTCTTGCAGCGGTTGTTAAAAGCGATAATAGGTATGCTTTAGCGTATGCAAAAGAGATTTTAAATAGAGTTATTCGTTGTAATAATGTTAAAGAACTTAAATCGCACAAAATATCCATAACATCGGGATGTATGCTGTATCAAGGGAAAGCGGTTAGAAAAATTAATCCAGAGGTTTATGGCATTCCGTATATTGGTAAATATGCCTTAAAGAAGCAACTTGAGATTAAAAGCTCTGAATTAGAACGTATAAGTCTTGAGATAAAAGATCTGAAGAATAAGAAAATCATAATTGGTGATAAAATTACAGCATTAGAAGGAGTTAATCAGGATATTCTTTTAAGTTATATAAGTGTTCCAGGAGAATTACATTGGGCTTCATCAGAAATTATGAGGTTAAAAGCGGAGATTAAAGAGGCGGAAAAAAGTGATCCTAATGTTATAGAACTTCAATTAAAAGCACAAGAACTGGAAGAAAAAATTATAGAACAAAAGGCTATATTAATTAATCTGCAAAAGGATGGAAATAATCTTGAAAGAGATAGTAAAGACATTCTTAATAGAATAGAAAGTTTAAACATAGAAAAACAGACTCTAGAGAAAGACATTGAACTAATGAGTTCGAATTATTCGAATGCACTTGATATAGCAAGGCAAAAACTAGATGAACATCTCAAATCTAAGAATGCGGGCACAATTTACGAGAATTTTTCTCCTCGTAGAAAGTCATTAGAGAATCAAAGAAACCACAAGTATGTGGACTTAGCGTCTCTTCAAACAAGATATAAGGATGGAGAACTTGGTACAGGGGATGATGAAATTGTTATTTCTGCATATAGCAATGAGTTTTCAGATTTGTCTAAACATGATTTGATTCTCTGCGAGGAAAAACTTGAAGATGCTCGTAATGATTGCGAAGTTGAGTTTAGAGAAAACTTCTTAGCAAAGATGCATGAGAATATTGATACAGCAAAAGATATTTTTTCGGGCCTTAATAAATCGCTTAAAGATATTAAGTATGGGCAGGATTCATATCGCTTTTTATTAAAACCAAATCAGTATAAAGAAGGCCTTTATGAGATGATAACTTCAGATATCAATATCGGAGGGTTAACACTTTTCTCGAGTTTATTTGAAGAAAAATATCATGAAGAAATGGAAGATTTATTCTCAAAACTTACTGAGTCAGACACTTTGGGAGATTCCATACTTCAAGAATATACAGATTATCGTGGATATCTTGATTATGATATTGAAGTTATTTCGAACGGTAAATCTCAATTATTCTCTAAAATCTATGGGGAGAAGAGCGGCGGAGAGACGCAAACTCCTTATTATGTTGCGATAGCAGCTTCTTTTGCCCAGATGTATAGCTTGGGGGATAGCATACGTATCATGATGCTTGACGAAGCATTTGACAAGATGGACGATGATAGAATAGCGAGCATGATGAAATTTTTCAAAGAACAGAATTTTCAGGTAATATTGGCAACACCTCCCGCAAAAATGGAGATTATCGGAGAATATGTTGATGATATCTTTGTTGTTTACCGAGAGGGTTATAACAGTTTTATTGAGGCTTATGCTTTATGAAAAAGTATCAAACTACAATTTTAAATACTTTGCTTGATCAATACGAAAGAAGCAAAAGTTTCACCGGAAGTAACAGAAATAATCAGTCTTTCAAAAAATCGATAGTTGATTTGTTCCCGGAATATGATGATGAGGCTAAGTACGAAGTCTTTTCCGAGATTAATTCGCAGGTATTCGATATCGAGAATAAAAACTTTATTACTGTTAAAAGGCGTAAATGTGGAAAGATTGATACGGATGTAATCGTATTTGTTCAGTTAAATCTTGATAAACTAAATGATATATATCGAATTCTAGATAGACAACCCAAAACTGATAGAAATAATGAAATACTTGGACTCTTGAACGAATATAAAGATTTAACGCCCCTTCTTTATAAGTTTTGTTCAGAGCAAATTGAAAGAATAGCTATAAATAAAAAAGTTCAGTATTCTGATGATTTAATTAAATTTGAACATATATTAAAAGTTCTTTCTGAAATTGAAAATGTTGAAGAAGAGACATTTTTAAGGAATTTCTCTGTTAGGGTTCTAGGGGATTCAAAGACATTTGAACATATAAAAACTTCTGTAATATCTGTGCTTTGTGAATATGGAGACTATCCAGATAAAAATTGCGTGTTACAAGACTTGAATATTGTAAGCAATCCCGGATATGTTTATGTAAAGGGTAATGGTCAAATAACAGTATCAGGTCAGACAATAGATTTAAGCACCCTAAAAGGTGATTTGGGATTAAGTACAGCATTGTTAAATGATATATCCGAAGTAAAAGTTAAAGGTTCCAAGGTTATTACAATAGAAAATCTCACAACATTTAATTCTTATCATGATAAGGAGGCTTTAGTTATTTATTTGGGTGGGTATCACAATAGTATCAGACGACAATTGATTCGTAAGATATATGACTCTAATCCAGATAAACTTTATTATCATTATGGTGATATTGATGCGGGTGGATTTTATATTTTACTCGATTTAAGAGCAAAGACCGGCATTTCATTTTTGCCACTTAATATGGATGTTGAGACAATAGAGAAATATATGAATTTTTCTAAGAAACTTACCGATAATGATAGAGTAAGATTAAAAAATCTACTTGGCGGAGAATTCGATGAAGTGATTAATTATATGCTGGAAAATAATTGCAAGTTGGAACAGGAAGCTATTGATAAATAATTATTCTGATTTGCTTTAATGATGAAGCATAAAACAACTACATTTTGTTTGGAGGGGTAATAAATGAGCGATTTAAATGATCAATTTGAGGAATGGTTATCAAACAAGAAAAAGAACGATGGTTCAAATTATAGTCCTAAAACGATAGCAAATTATATTTGGTCATTGCAGAAAGATGTTTCAAAATTATCAGATGTCCAATTTGATAATTCTAATTTATTTTATGTGAATAATATTGAAGTCTTTTCTGAAATGAAAAAACAGATTGAAGCAAGTGCAGATTTTGAGAAAGTAAAAGCTTCGCAAAATAATACATTTTCAAGTGCTTTAGATATGTATAAAGAGTTTTTGAATGAAATTGAAACCAAGGATTCATTTGAGGATACTTTAAATAATCTTTTAGATGAATATAAGAAGGACTTTGCTTCGAGATGGAAGAATGAAAGTTTCAAATGGAAAGCTGCCAAATGTTTTCAAGATAATTGGAATATTGATTCCCCTAATTTTCTTGAAATGTTTGAGAAGGCAACTAAAGATACAGATACATTACTTGTAAATCCTAATAGATTTCCGCGTGGTATGATTATGAATTTTGCTAAAGTTGATGCGGATGTAACAAGACAAATGTTTGTTGATTTATACGATGAAACAAAGGATTTACAAAGTAGAATCGAGTCTTTTATGGATACATCTGAAATGCTTCGAAGTAAGTATAATCCTGTAGGTTGGAAAAGTCATTTTCAAGAGCCGTATGAAATAAGTGTATATTTATGGTTAAGATATCCGGAAAAATATTATATATATAGGTCAAGTGTATATTTAACTGTTGCAAAAAAACTGGGTGTAGATGCAATTAGTGGCAAACACAAGAAAATTGATAAATTGATATCTTGTTTCAAATTATACGATGAAATCAGAGAAGGTATTGAAAAAAGAACAGATATATGTGACATGGTTAAAGAGGTAATTCTTAACAATAATGAGTTTTACCGTGATGATTCTTATAGGACTTTAACAACAGATTTTGCCTATTTTGTTGCTAAATACTTAGAAACAAAAGAAGAGAATAAAACGAAGTCAAATGTAGAGTACTTAATGAGTTTGCTTAAAAATCAAAAAGAGATAATTCCAGATGAACATGATGGAAGTTATGAGTTGATGAGGGAAACGATAGAAGCATACTCTAAAGTAGAGGATTTATCTGTCTTAGATTATACAGATATGGATTTAATTTATCTCATGGCAATAGGTACTTTCAGAGACGGTTGCGAGGCAAAAAAGAATCGTGTAAGAGAAAATTTGCATCTATCTGAAGAGTCAAAACAACGTTTATTGAATTTATTAGATGGTATATGGGAAAAGGCTGCTCTTGGGCAATATTCCAATAAAGATATTCCTAAGGACGAAAAAGATAAGAATGATGTTTTCTTTGGAATGTTTGGAACAGGTTTTTACACGTTTAGTAAGTATGCAAATAATGATTCGTGGACAAAACAGATTCAAGCATTTATTAAAATGCTTATTGAAATTAAAGATATATCAGATGACGAAGAGATATATAAAATTGCTGAACCTATAGTAAATTATCCTACTTCTGGAATTCAAGCTGGAGTGGCTTCTGTTATACTACATTGTTTAAAGCCTTATTCATTTCCGATTATAAACGGTAATGAGAAGATGGGAGATATTTTCTCAGACTTGGGTATTCCATTAAAACAAAAACAATTAGCGGAGACATATATAGCTAATTGTCGAAATATTAAGACTTTTAGAGATGCTCATTTTTCGTTTAAGAACTATAGAGTGTTTGATTTAGTTGCCAGAAACTCGATAAAATTCTCTCATGAGGAAGATGATTATCAATACTTTCTGACAAAAGAACAGTGGCTGGAGTTTCTTAAAGAAGATAAGGAAAAGTATTCAGAAACCTTTAAAATGCTTTGCGTAATGTTAGAAAATGAAGGTGAAGCTTCAACCGGTGAATTGGCGGAGAAATTAGGTGGAAGTGTAGGAATATATAACAGTCGTGGAAGTAATTTAGGAAAACGAGCTCGAAAAAAATATAATCTTCCGGAATACTTTGATAAAAATGGTGATAAATGGGAATATATTATTCCTTTTAAAGGTTACAATAATCCGGACGGTTTTTACGTGTGGGTTTTAAGAGATGAGCTAAAAGAAGCATTAGAGGAAATAATTGATATGCAAGAAGAATCAAAAGATGAATTAAAATTTGATCATAATATTATTTTATTTGGCCCTCCCGGAACAGGAAAGACATATAATACCGCATATTATGCGGTAGCAATATGTGAAAATATTCCAATAGACAAAGTTAAAGAAATGGAATATGCCGATGTAATAGACAAATACAATAAATTAAAAGAAGCAGGAAGAATCGATTTTATCACGTTTCATCAGTCTTATGGTTATGAAGAATTTATTGAAGGAATTCGCCCTATATTTGATAATGCGGAAGAAACAACTGGATCCGATATAAAGTACGAAATTAAACCTGGAAAATTCAAGGAATTTTGCGATAATGTTTTGAATCAAGGGGTTAATAAACAAGATTGGAAATTAAATGATTATCCTACTGTTTGGAAAGTATCTCTAGAAAAAACCGGTGATAATGAAACAAGAAGAGAATGTATGGATAACAACCATATTCGTATCGGTTGGGATGAATATGGTGAGGAGATATCTCTTGATGCTGAATTTGTTAATGGCGGAAAAAGTGTCTTAAATGCTTTTTATAATAAAATGAAAGTCGGTGATATTGTCGTTTCTTGTTACTCTTCTGAAACAACAGATGCAATAGGTATTATTGTGGGTGATGCAGAGTGGAAAGATGAATATCCTAGATTAAAAAGAACAAGGAAGGTTGAATGGCTAGTAAAAGGCATTAATGAAAACATTCTTAAGATAAATAATAATAAACCTATGGTTCTGGCATCTGTCTATAAAATGGATGTTAATATTGAAGACATTTTAGACATTGTAAGAAAATACACGAAATTACCTGAGAAAACCCTTACGAAGAAGAATTATGTCTTTATAATTGATGAAATAAACAGAGGTAATATTTCGAAAATATTTGGTGAATTAATAACACTTATTGAGGAAAGTAAACGAATTGGAGCTAGCGAGGGAATGACGCTTAACCTGGCATATTCAACTAAGCCATTTGGCGTTCCCGAAAATGTGTACATAATTGGTACTATGAATACGGCTGACAGATCAATTGCTTTGATGGATACGGCATTAAGGAGAAGATTTAGATTTATTGAAATGATGCCTGAAATTGATGTTATTAAGGGTGTAATTATAGAGGACAAAGGGGTTAAATTGGATGTCTCTAAAATGCTAGATATTATCAATAAGAGAATTGAATGCCTGTTTGATAGAGAGCACACTATTGGTCATGCATTCTTTACATCTCTTAAACAAAAGAATGAGCCAACAATAGAAGATTTGGGAGAAATATTCGAAAAATCCGTAATTCCTTTATTACAAGAGTATTTTTATGAAGATTATGAGAAGATTCGACTTGTGCTTGGAGACAACGCTAAAAAAGACGCAACTATTGAGTTTATAACATGTACTAAGAATGATTCAAAAATCTTTAGAGGAAATGTTACAGAAGAAGATTATAATGATTATAATTATCAAATCAACAAAAAAGCTTTCAAGAACATTATGAGTTACAAGGGTATCAGTGAAGATTTGTAGGTGAATGGATTTGAAGAAGAAAGAGGCCATTATTATAACTGAATATGAAAGAGTTATGCCTGAAATTGATGGTCATATTGAAGGAGATGGTTTTAAATCTATTCCAAAGAAAGCCTATGAAGATTTGGAAAAGTTTGTTAAAGAATATAAGGATACAGTCGATTATGACTCACTTGATTTCTTTAATGTTGGTCATAATCATCACTTGGGCGATTATATATCAGCAAAAAACTACGTTGGATTAGTAGAATTAAAAAGTTCATATCAGATTCAAATATTACCTAAACTTGAACTGGGTGAATCTCGGGAAGAAACACAGAGAGTTTTCCGAAAGATGTTATCTTCAATGAAGGATTTTCCAGCAAAAATATCTGACAAGGCAAGCCTAAAAGATGAACAAATGAATCTGTATGAAATATTCATAAATATGTATCTATCGGAAGTCCAAAAACTGTTAAAAAGGGGCCTAAAATCCACATATGTTTCTGAGGAAGATAACTTGAATAAGATAAAGGGGAAAATTCTGATTAGTGAGCAGATAAAATACAATTTGGCTCATAAGGAAAGAATGTATGTTAGATATGATGATTATCAAGTTAATAGACCAGAAAACAAGATAATTAAGACAACGTTACTTAAGTTAAAAACTCTTACCAATTCGGACAAAACTGTGAGTAAGATACGTCAACAATTAACTTCTTTTGAAAATGTTGATGAATCCTTCAATTATGAAAAAGATTTTTCAAAAGTAAATATTGACCGTAGCATGAAGAATTATGAAAACCTTATTCGGTGGTCAAAAGTATTCCTTTATGATAAAAGTTTTACCTCATTTTCAGGTAAGACTGAAGCAAGAGCTCTTTTATTCCCAATGGAAAAATTATTTGAGGCTTATGTGGCTAAAGAACTTGGAAAAATTATATCGAGTGAATGGTCCTTAAGTACACAGGATACAGGATTTTATTTATTTGATAATCCCGAAATATTTAGGCTTAGACCAGATTTAGTTCTTAGAAATAAAGATGGAAGAGTAATAGTTTTAGATACCAAATGGAAAAAACTCAATTCTGATGAAAAGAAGAACTATGGTATATCGCAAGCTGACATGTATCAAATGTATGCCTATTCTAAGAAGTATAAAGCATCTGATATTTGGGTTTTGTATCCTGAAAATAATGATATGCACAATTCGGAGAATTATAGTTTTAAGAGCTCAATTCCGGAAGGAGAAAATACTACAATTCATCTTTTTTTTGTGAATATGGGTGAAAACAAAATTCAAGATAGTATGATAGAATTATTTGAAAGGGCTACTAATTATGGATGATTTTAATATAAATATACCATTATCACCTTTAAAAATAAGTGCAGAAGGGAATATTGTAACTTGTGGAAATTGTAAGAATTCATTTGTTAAAGCCAAGAGATGTACTTTTTGTGGTCAATTGATAGCTTATAAAGAGGATAAGAATGAATCTAATTTAATTAAGGTTATAAAAAATCAAAATGATTTTGAAAAAAATGGAATAACTGGTGGAGAAAGTTTATATAGTTTTCTCGAAGAAGCTGGTATAAATGATATGAAAAAAACATCAATTAATACTGGAAATAATGTTATTAGACTTCCGCATTATATAACTATGAATTGGAAGAAAGATAAAATTAGGGTTAATTGTAAAATAAGTGAGATGGAATGGATTGAAGCTAAAACTGGGTTTAAACACTTTGATAATGGGAGCGGAGATCCGACACATCCATATAGTTTTTTTATTAATTCATTTGAAGAATTGAATATCGTAATTAATGCTATAAAGCAGATTTAAAATATAGATAGATGATATCATTATCTTATACAATTCTTATTAACTAGTTGTTTGTTCTTATTCATTTTGGAAGGGGGATAGCATGAAATTACTTCATACTTCAGACTGGCATCTCGGTATGACATTTAGTGGGGGAATATCATACAAAGAAGACCAGGAATTTGCTATTCAAAAGATTTGTGAGATAGCTATTAACGAGAAAGTTGATGGCATCTTATTGGCGGGAGACGTATTTGACAAGAGTATAGCTTCTCATGATGCTCTTGATACTTATAATGCCGTAATTACTTATATTTGTACCACATTGAATATTCCTGTATATATAATAGCCGGTAATCATGATGGTGCGGATCGAATCTCTCAACTTAGAGAACTGCTTAAGAAAAGCGGTTTGTTTATTTGTGGTGCGCTGGAAGAAAAACCTTATGTTGTGTCTTTAAAGGATACAGATATTTTTCTTTTGCCTTGGATATCTACGGATAAGGTTAAATCGATATATCCTAAAGAAGCAGAATCTGTAAAAACAATGGAAGATGCTTATCAATTTGTTCTAAATCATTATCGTGATGAATTCAAACCTAACAAAAAGAATATATTGGTTGCTCACGCATATATAGTTGATGCTGAAACATCTGTTTCAGATAAAGCGGCTGAGATTGGTACTGCCACTAAGGTTAGTGCTTCTGTTTTCGACGGCTTTGATTATGTCGCATTAGGACATCTTCATGGTCCACAGATGATAAATGATCATATCAGATACAGTGGAACTCCTATGGCATATTCGTTTGGAAGAGAAGAAAACCAAGAGAAAAGTGTAGTAATAATAGATACAGATACTATGGATCAAAAGGTGGTAGCAATACCTCAGCTTCGTAAGAGATTAACTATAAAAGGCAAGTATAAAGAGATCTTTGATAAAGAATACCCAAGAGATATTTTGGATGCTTATATAAGGCTTGAATTGACTGATACATTTGTGACTCTTGAAACAATTGCATCCTTTAGAGAAAAGTTTACCAATCTATTGGAAGTATCAGGAAAGAGTCTTGAAAAAGAAGATGCGAAGATAACAATGACTGTTGATGAACTTGAAAGAGTTGTTACGGATCCTGTCGAAGTATTTGTCAGATATTGTCAGGATAGCATTGGAGAAGCACCAAGTGAACATATAGTTAATCTTTTCAAAGATGCTGTTGAAAAATATGAGAAGGAGGAAATAAATCAATGAAACCTATTAAGATTGAATTTCAGGCATTTGGCCCGTACACGGGACATGAAGTAGTAGATTTTAACGAGATTGCCTCCAAAGGTTTGTTTTTGATTTGCGGCAAAACTGGTATTGGAAAAACTATGATTCTTGATGCCATGACTTTTGCTCTTTATGGCAAGAGTAGTGGTAATGTAAGAGACGATTTTGAAGCAATGCGCAGTACTAACGCAGATTTTAATACGCCTACATTCGTTAAGTTTATATTTGAAAATAATGGAGATTATTATCTTTTTGAAAGAAGACTTGAGAGAAAAAGGACTAATCTTTCAGCTTCATATAATATGCAAAAGAAAGGCGATGACGGGGTTTGGAAATGCATAGACACAGAGAATCCTAGAGCAACGGATTTAAACAATAAAGCAGTTGAATTAATTGGCCTGGAGTATGGACAGTTTTCTCAGGTTATTGTTCTTCCGCAAGGAAAGTTTGAAAAGTTATTGACATCAAATTCAGATGAAAAAGAAAAAATATTAACAAGTATATTTGGGGAAGACAAATGGAAATATATTGCAGAGAAATTCTTCGAGGAAACGCAGCAAAGAAAAACTGAGCTTGAGAATAAGAAACAACGCATTGATAGAAGCCTTGAAGATGAAGATTGTGATACGTTTACAGATTTGCATTTGGTAATTGAACACAAAGAGAAGGAATTGTCAGGCATAAATGAAGAATATATAAAAGAGGATTTTGCAAAAAAGAATGAAGACTTGCAAAAACAATTGATGCTTATAAATAGTTTCAAAAATCTTCATAATCACGAAAATGCATTAAGAGAACTTAAAGAACAAAAAGACGACAGGGAAGCTTGGGAGGAAACTCTTCTTTGGGGCACGAAAGCAGATAAGACAAGGAAATATATTGATGCTTTTGATTCTGCGGTAAAAGAACTTAATGACAGAGAATCTGATGAGAGAAAAGCATTAAAGGATAAAGGAGAAAAAGAAAAGACCTTTGAAAAGGCTGAAAAGAACTATAATGATATAATTGCAAAAAAGGAAGAGGTTGAAGAATATAAAAAGAAAAAGATAGAGTATGAAGGAAAGGCATCGGATTACGAAGGTCTTGAAAATGCTTCAAATGAAGTAAAAACATTGAAAAATAATTTAAAAAAAGATGAAAAAACATTGAACGATGCTAAGGATTCATACGAACAATACGCGCAAGTAATTGCAACTTTAAAAGAAAAATATGATGGGCTTCAAGCAGAACAAAACATTCTTCTTAATACGTATTTAGCAGGCATAACGGGGGAACTGGCATCAAAACTTGAAGAAGGAAAACCATGCCCTGTTTGTGGGTCGACCACTCATCCCATGAAGGCTTCAGTTGCTGAGAATAATGTTTCTAAAGAGGATGTGGATGCCAAAAAGATTGAAGCAGACGATGCATATAAAAATATGAATGATGCTGTCCAAGAACAAAATGCTGCAAAAGATAATTATGATTCTCTAAAGAAAGAGTATGATAAGGCAAAAGAAGTAGTTATTGAAAAAGAGACAAAGCTTAAAGCAATGCAGAAAAGCCTAATTGAGGGAATAGATTCCTTTAAAGCTCTGAATACGGCAATTTCAAACTTTAAAAAGGCAATAGATTTTTATGAAAAGGCTTTAGCTGACACAGAAAAAGATAAGACTTCTGCAACAAAATATTTAACAGAGGCAGAGTCTAAATTTAAGGCTTGCGAGAAAGAGACGAAGAAAGCAAAAGACAAGTATATAAAAGCGGAGGAAGAATTAAATAAATCTCTCTCAGATAATGAATTTGAAGATGCTGATTCGGCTAGAGAATTCTTGCTTACTGCGGAAGAAATTGAAGAATATCAAAAAGATATAGCAGAATATGATGCTAATGTTAAGTCGGAAGAAAAGCAAATCAAAGATTTGATGAAGGCTTTAAAGGACGTTGAGGAGCCGGATGAAACGGAATGTAAAAAGGCAATCAAGGAACTTGATGACAGAAAAGTAGAATTTGAAAAGCAGAAAGCCTTTTTGGAGGGAGAAATTAAAAGGCTTAAAGCTAAAGAAGAGAGTCTCTTAAAAGAATCTGAAGGGCTTCCGGAACAGATACGAATAGCATCCGAAGATTATTTGTTTGCCAAAAAACTTCGTGGTGATTCAGGAACCGGACTCCAAAGATATGTACTTGGAATTATGTTTTCACAGGTTATTGCTTCAGCCAACAAGATGCTTGAAATGGTTCATGGTGGACGTTACAGACTTTTCAGATCCGATGATAAGGCTCAAGGAAGCAATAAGCGAGGCTTAGACTTAAAGGTATATGACAGTCATAGTGCTGAAAGTGAAGGCCGTTTTGTAAGTACTCTTTCCGGTGGAGAGAAATTCCTTGCTTCGTTAGCTCTATCCATTGGTATGTCTACTATAGCTCAAAAGAGCGGAATTAAGATCGAAGCGCTCTTTATAGACGAAGGCTTTGGATCTTTGGATGAGGATTCCATTGGGGATGCTATGAATATACTTAACAGTATTCAGGAAGCTAATGGCCTAGTGGGTATTATTTCACATGTACAAATTTTGCAAGATAGAATTCCTTCAAAACTCATGGTAGAACAACAGGGCAAAGGAAGTCATATTGTACAGACAATAGGGTAAAAAATTAGAAAAAAGTTGGAGGTTTTAATATGCAAACAATAGAATTAATTCAAGGTTCTTGCGCAAATCAAAATGTTGATGTGGTTGTAAATGCTGCCAACAGATATCTTCTTTCTGGTGGAGGCATATGTGGTGCGATTTTTAGCAAAGCGGGCGAAAATGAATTAGCGGAAGCTTGCAAACAATACAAGACTCCACTTAAAGATGGAGAAGCGGTTATAACTCCAGCTTTTGGTATTAAAAACGCAAAGGCTATTATTCACGCGGTAGGACCAGATTTCTCGAGTACGCCAAAAGCTTTCAAGGAATTGTATTATGCATATTATAATTCAATGCTTGTAATGAAAGAAAATGGATATCATAGTATTGCTTTTCCTCTGATTAGTTCAAGTATTTTTGGTGGGAATTTGGAGAATCCAGTTGAAGAATCAACAAAACAATGCTGCAGAGCGTTTAATAAGTTTACAGAGGATTTTCTTGGTTATGAAATAAAGGTTTATTTATGTGCTTTTAAGTCTTCAGAATTCAATGAAGCCAAGAAGCATCCATATTTTTCGGGAGAATTATCGCATAACACATGGGATAGTGGCGCAGGCGTAGTTTCCATTGAAGAAATGGAAAGGATTAAGAACAGTAATAAATAATTCTTAGCCATTCTTAAAGGAGCTGAATTTATGATAGAGAAAGTTGTTTATATTCACGATACGGCGAGAATGCTGGAACAGATAGAAATAGAAATATGGGAAAGAGAAGGAAAGCTTTTATATAACAAAAGCAATATGCCGCATTTTGAAAACTTTGAAATGAATGCTGAAAGTTCGCTTTCAGAAGAAGAGTTTGAAAAGAAGCTTGCTGATATCAAAATTGAAGAGTGGGATAAACATATCCAACCACCGGAAGATGTTGTTTATGATGATGGCACAAATTGGGCTGTCACAGTTAAATATGTAGGCAAGGATGAAATCAAGAAAACCGGTGAGAATGCGTATCCATCAAATTGGAATAAGTTTATTAAGTTGATGAAATTAACTGTTGGTAAGTTTGAGACGATTGCTTTTTAAAAATATTACCTGCTATTATGAACATAAAATGCTAAAGGAATAGTATGAGCAATCAATAATATGATGTGGAGAAAAAAATTAGTAGAAACAAAGATTGAAATTTTAATGATAAATTATATCTGAATTTCGTTCTAATAAGGAGAAAAGAATATGTCATATACAGATGGGTTTGTTATAGAGTATATGAGAGGACTTAGGAATGATACAATATACTTGAATTGCAAGGATTGTATTCATTATGAAACGTCAGATAAATCTTGTAATAAAACGAGTAATCTTTTTTTAAATTTTGAAGACAGTTCGATGGCTTGGAAAAACTGTAGTTTCTTTCAATTATGCGATGAAGCATATTTTTATAAAGAAAAAACAAAGCAATTCTTGGATTATCGATTGAAAAATCCTATTATAAAAACACAAGGAAATAATAATAAAGTTACGATAGAGAATTATTATCCTTTAGAAGAATTGCGACAAAAAACGCTTGTTATTTGTAGTAATAAAAAGCCATTTCCTCCGAAAGATTGTGAGAGAAAACCGATAAAACTAATTCTTGAAAATGGAGAAGAAACTAACTCGTATATTTATATTAAAGGGGATAAAGCCTATATTAAAGGAAATCATTTTCCGGATAAAGTTGAAGATGCTTTTCTAAAACTATTTAGCAAAAAAATGTGGGATTCGTAATTGAAATCTAGATTAAGAACTAATCTTTTTTATTTCAGTACTTTGTAATTGCGGAAGGAGAAGACGAATGAATATTGATAAGAACACTTTGGAACTTATTTACACACTAGAATACATTATTGGATCTCAATGTCAAAATACAAAAGCAATTAAGAGTAAGAAAGGGGATTTCTTTAGATTTCCTTTATCGCATCGCCAAAATAAAAAATGTAAGACTTTTACAAAAGAAAAAGAAGAATTAAAAGAATTATCAGAACAACAGTTGCGTGATGCCAGATATGAATTTGGAGCAAATCAATTATATATTGGAAAAGGAATAATTGAAGTATTAGAGGAATTAGAAAATAGATACGATTTAGATTTTATTGAACTGGAGAAGGAAAGAACTAAAAGACGCAAGTCTTTTATGAAGGAATTGGAAAAAGAAATCGCGAAAGAATTGGAAGCTGAAATCGATGCTGGTAAATATGAGTGCGGGTTAGACATACAAGAGGGAAAATATGTTATTACCTCAGATGAAAAGGCCATCATTAATATTAAACGTTCCGAAAAATCTAAACGTAAAGATGTTGATATAGAATTGAATAGTAATTCAATAAAAAAAGTTACGTTGTATAAAGGAGATATTATTGAATCAAATGTAATGCTTTTGATTAAGCATTAATCATTTTTCTGGGTCGATTTTTTAAATGAAAAGTGAATATAAGTGGAAAGAACTATATGAAAAAAAGTACTTTTTAAAGGTACTTTTTTTAATTCAACAAAATGTTTTCAAATTCAACGATTCATGAATAGTACTTAAGAAAATATGGGAATATCATTTAATCAGAAAGAAAACAAGATGAGAAATTGAAGGAGGTACCATATGAAAAGTGCTATATATGCTCGTCTGAGAATGATTTTTTCTGAAGACGAAATTGATCGCATCTCCATTAACGAAGAATCAGAAATGGGGATTAACGTTACGGTTGATGTACATGGTATGAAATGTAATAATGCCAAAAGATTCATTAATAACATTATTAATATGATAAGGGTGGCTTTTAAACTAATAGTAATTCACGGATATAATAATGGTACAGCGATTAAAGATATGTTGGCAGAATCATTTTCAAATATACATATTGTTAATCAATTTCAAGACCCGTACAATCTGGGAGTAACATATATTATTTTAGGAACATTATAGTAATGGTGGTAGCGTTATGTATAATGTAATAAAGGACGATAAATATATCAGGTGAAATGAATAAAATACTAAGACAATAATGCATAAAGATACGTAAAAATATGATTTGTATAAAGAAAAAACGCAAATCAATCAGATGATTTAATCATAATGGAGGAAACTAATATGGATAAAAAGACAACATCACAGGAAATAGGAATAAGAGTTAGAAAATTTAGAATGTTGAAGGGATGGAGTCAGAAGGAATTAGGAGATAAGATAGGAACAACTTCTGCAGCAATTTCCAAGTATGAAAAAGAGGGTGTTTCGCATATAGATGTGATACGAGATTTATCTGTGGCATTAGGAGTTGATCTTCAAAATGACGAAATGGATAAGGAAGGCGAAATAGGTGAGATTGGACTTGAGATTTTATCTATTTTAATTTTAGGTATTGAAAATGATAACCTTTTTGAAGAAGATGATCCTAATTCAGGAAGAGTCGACGCAGATGATTTATTGAATGGGGAATACTTATTTGGACTCAGTAAAGAAAGAATCATTCATGAGCTCGCAAAATTAGAAAATTTAGGATTATGCGTAAGGGAACAATTTGTCGATTATGATGGTGAAAGTAGGGATATTGTATTTATAACAGCAAAAGGAATAATTGCGGCAAAAAGAAAAATGCCTGAACTTGATGTTTCAACAGAAATGAAATCTTACGAAATATATTGCGAAGATTTTTCATGTGTTCAGGAATGTATTGATTCCAATGATACGCATAAAAAAATTGAAAGTCTAAATATGGATACGGCGTTCAGATATAATTTTTTTGCTTATATAACGAGATCATTAAGCAATAGAGAATTTAGTGAGAACAAAAGATTTGATAATGAATTCTTTCCCGGGATAAATTGCTATGTGGATATTATGTTTAGTATGATGCTTTGTATGAATAGAAAAGATGCAGATAGATTAGCTATGGGAAAAATTGAATTTGAAGAAGAAGAGATGCTCAGTAAACTATCTGGAAAAGAAGATTATTATATAGATTTTCTTTTAGAGTGGTATCCGGAACATTGTCGAGATCATATAGAAGATCTTCTTATGGAATATTTGGGAACTAGTATTAATAAAAAATTCTTTATTCCTGCAACAAAAGAAGAAAGAGAAAAAATGAAAAAAGTATTATCTGATGAAGAAAAGCGACTTAATGATATTCTGAAACCTAAAATCAAAGAGCAGGATTCATTCTTCAAAAAATATAATAAAAAAGTTGAGGAACTGAAAAAAGATGGAGAAAAAGTTGATGCCAGAAAAATGTTTAATTATCAGCAGATAAATAGTTGGGTTAAAGAAAATATATTATGTCCCAAAGAAGAAATCGAAGAGCAGAAACAGGAATTGATGATAGAATTGCTTGAAAGGTATTATACTGCTAGAGAGTATTTTCATTTCCCTAAAGAGTGGGAAGAAAATGGACTTGCGGAAACCATAAGAGAAGCATATGGAATAAATGAAATTTTAGCAAAACATAATGATGAGGAATATGATTTTTCTGGTGGAGAGGGAAAGGTATTGAGTTCTTTATGGAGAACTTTACTTTATGAAGAAGCCGATATGGAAGATTAAAAAAGGGAGCTAAGGCTTCCTTTTTTAATTCAACAAATCATTTTGTGATTCAACGATTTGTAGACACAAATATATTTTGATAGGAGTTATGATTAAAGCAGAAAAGGAAAGATAAACTAATTTGCCCAAAACGAAGAATAATGGGGGATAAAATGCAGAACTTGATATATATGTATTGATGAATTTAGTAAATAATTATAAAAAGAGGGATTAGAACTTATGGAGGGGTTGAGTATGAAGGTTACGGTACGAACAAATTGTTTATCAAGGAATTTAAATCAAATGATTGAAATTGTTTTCAGTTATAAACCCAGTTCAGACGTGCTTAATGAATTGAAGAAAAATGGCTGGTGGTGGATAAATAATAAAGGCTGTTGGTCTCATTATTACAGTGAGAGAAATCTTCAATATGCTATGTCTTTAAAAAATAAATATAATAATCAATATACATACTCTAGTACGTATATAAGAAAGAGTAGTGTAAAATCCTATAAAGATGACGATCCGTTCGCATATTTACGTAAGAAAACTCCTATGAGAAAAAAATATGACTACGGAGTATTCAAGAATGGAACTAACATGACAAGTATTTATGATAGCAAAACTCGTTTAGTTAGTAGAGTTTGCTAATTTTCTTTACTCATAATAGGTATTACTTCGAATGAAATGATTCTCTTCCTGAGTAATAGAATAATACCTCGTGGCAGCCACGATACCGTACGGGTTAGGAAGATATAAACGCAATCAGACCCGGATCCTTTCTAAATAATGGAAAGATATAAATTTATAGAGGGAATGAATATGAAAGAAGTTAAACCCAATGATGATTTTGAGATACAAATTAAATTAAGAAACGGAGAGATTAGTGCTATTAAGGGAAAAGCAATGCCTAAATACAAGGGTACTTCAACACTGATAGGAGAATGTATTCCGCTTTATTCGGGTGATGAGGCAGAGAGAAGAGGAATGAGATTTGAAGAAATTCCTTGGATAGAAGTTCCTTTTGGTGATTTGGAATGCGAACTCTCCGGAGGATTTGTTACTTTGAGAAGAGGAAAAGAAATCATCTTCATGGAGATGAGAGATCAAATTAAGAAAAGCGTTACACTTGTAAATGGCGAAGTTGTTTGTTAAGAAAAGATGTTGGGGATGGCGTTTTTTAGAAGGTATATGTTATGAGTAAGAAAGCTAAATCCTTTATTTTCATAGTGGCGATGATAGTTATCATAATATTGTCGTGGATTGGAATCAGAGCGCTTGATAAACGTGATGATTACGACAGTTCTTTGTGTTCTATCTGCCACAAGAACAAAAGAATCGCGAACGCCTCATACTGCTATGAATGCTATCAGAAGGCGGAGAAGAGAGTTGAAGAGAAGGAAAAACAGAAGGAAAATGCTACTGTTGATCCTAAGAAGCCCGCGAGCTCGTCTGATACCGGTACAGGTTCTTCGGGTAAGACCACTTCGAGCAGTACTTCAGGTAAGACTACTTCTTCGAGTTCTTCGGGCAAAACTAATTCAAGCAGTTCCTCGAAGAAGGAATACAACTCTCTTAATTATGACCCTGAAGATTACGATGATCCTGACGAATATGCAGATGATGCTTGGGACGAAGACTTTGACAGTTACGACGAAGCGTATGAGTACTGGGAAGATTATTGATTGGTTCTTTTAGGAGGTTCATATGGATTGGTTTGACAAAAAGCGCGATGAAATGCTTGAAGACGATTATTTTATAGATGCCCAGTTTATGGCGAACAGCCGCCGCGAAGCTTTGGAGCTCGTCGGAGACGATACGTTTTACCCCGGATATGATTCGCTTGAGGATGATGACGTTTTTGACTTTGAGTGCGATGATACCGAATGACACTTGGGGACGGGGGTTTTGTGTCATTTTCGCGGGGGCTTTGTTTTCTTTTATGAGGGATTCTTTTATAATGTCTGAATGTGTCTGAATGAAGCCGTGAAAAAAAGGATTTCCGATATATTTTTAGAATAATATTATTGAAAAACAAATACAAAAGATACTAGGGGGGATGCAAAATGGCTAATGAAGGAATTTATGAAAGCGCTGTTTATGAAACAAGTGATTCTGCGGTTGCCTTAACACACTTGGGTTGGGATGTCGGACAAATGGACACATTTTATGAATGCCCTGTCTGCAAGGAAAAATACGGTTCGGGAGAATTGACTGCAGAAGGCGTCAGAGGGAAGTTTTACTGTCGCAAATGCGGACAGGTGCTTATCTACAGATTTTTATAATATATTCAACACAGAGAGTTTGGACCTGAGAATAAATCTCGGGTCCTTTGTTTTCTTTTATGAGCGATTCTTTTATAATATATATGCAGGCTAAAAGGAGGGCAGAATCATGACCATATTAGAAGC